>Ga0268299_1000268_pt1 | contig 191633 bp, 131 predicted proteins | sample NOBtaG_FD_193484 | JGI IMG/M metagenome (GOLD analysis project Ga0268299, IMG submission 193484) | Activated sludge microbial communities from bioreactor in Nijmegen, Gelderland, Netherland - NOB reactor | ecosystem: Engineered > Bioreactor > Aerobic > Activated sludge | place: Netherlands... | reverse complement strand
ACTGGCCCGCCAACCGGGTCGCCGAGTTGACCCCAGCCGCTTGGAAAACCGCACGGACCACCTGACATCCGCCCAGTTTGCCCTCACCAGGCCCCATCCGCATAGACGCACTTCCCAAGACGGATACCTTCGAGCGAACACTCCAACGAAACGAAAGGCAGATCCCTTTGCCGCCCTTGAGGCAAAACGTGACGTAGAGCGGGAGGGTGAAACCCAAGCGGAACCTCCGTCGCCCGCTGCCGAAGTGTCCTCGGAGGCCGCAGCACGGAGCGAATCAGTGAAAGGTGAGATCATCCGGGCGGCGGGGGCCTTGGGATACTCGCACCAATCGGAGCGGCCGATCTTGGGTGGGGCGACCCGGGTGGATCTGGTCCTCATGCGAGGGGGAGGGAGGAGATTGCGGTACAGATTGCCGTTACCAGTCCCATTGCCCTTGAGGTCGAGAACCTTAAGCGTTGCCTTGATGCCGGCTTCAGCGAAGTCGTGCTCCTCTGCGATGCCACGGTGAAGCGCCGGACCATTGAAGCCCGCTTTCAAGCGGCCCAGGGAAGCGATCCACGGGTGTCCTTTTCTACCGTGCGAGGGTTTCTGCGGTGCCTTGAGGAGAAAGAGAGGAAAGCCCCGAAAGCGCCGTTTCCCGAATCAGGTGAGCCACCCAAAGCACTGTCATCTGTGGAATCTGTGAGCCTCTCGGAGGCAGATCGCGAGGCGCTCATGCAGGAGCAGTTGCGGGAAATCCGTGAGCGGATACGGCGAGCAAAGAGGGAGAGGTGACCCACAGGCTCTGCGAATCGCCGCGGCAGGCTCCTTAACTTGGCAAGCTCCCTGCAGAGACAGAAGCATGCCTCAGGAATTACCCGTTTCCGGAAAAGTTAACGATACCGCCCGAATTGTTCGGATTAGCCATTCGCGGTTTACGGTCCCCAAACTCGACCAGCCGGGAAAATGGATCGCGGCATTCATCGCTATAGAAATCGCAACTATTCTGCTTCTGATGAGCTTCATTGTGAGCCAACGATACTTACTGTAACGAGTTCCCGAAGTATCTGCGGCTTCATGTTCCGGTGTTGCCACACGCTACAAACGCGGCAAGCCCTTACCGGCTCTGGCTATTTGTCAGGGCAAGCACCGGTGCGGGTATCAATTGCCGCTATTGGCCAAACCCATTGATCAAGACGGCGACGAAAGCGGCCACCAGTCCGCGGAGGATAATCGCGAAGACAGTCAGAAGCAGATTCTTCTGCCCTGGACGGCTTGGAGTGCATTGGCGGCTTTGTAGCCCCCCCGCCACGACACATTCGCCCGGCCAGCCCCACTGCGAGCCTCGTCGCCGTCGAGCATCTTGCCTGGAATTGGCATCGCTGATGCAGGAAGGCATCCCGAGGGTTCGGCGTCATGGTTGTCTCCGAATCCGGGGGCGGCTTGCGGCTTCTGGGCGTGGGTCGCCCCAAAAGCGCAAAGCTGCCTGAATCCGTCATCGGAATCGGGGTCCCTTACGGTAGGTGTCGGTCAAATCCGGGATCTTCAGACCCTTTAGGATGTGGTCAACGACCTCCCTGGCCCACAGGGTTGACACCCACACACCGTGCTTGGTCACCACGAATGAGCCTCCATTGGCCGGGTAGTTGCGGCATCCGTATCTCCACGGTTCTGCCCTGGTGTGGCGGGGGCGGATCGATGTCCAGGGTCATGTTGAGCGTGCATGGGGGCAGGAAATCGGAGCTCTGGAGGTATTGGCCGATGACTCGGAACGGAGGAGCGGATTGATTGGTAGATTGGAAGACAGCCACCCGAAGTGGCGCACCGTCGGTGACGAAGCCTGTGAAATCCACGGTGACCGGGCTCCCTGGGCTGCTAGATGATCCCGGCAACCATGAGTGCGAGGAGGATGCTGCCTGCCAGGGCCACGGTGTTTCGTTTTGTCCTCACGATTCGGCGGAGCTCCGGTGGGAGTTCCACCGCCGTTCAAGCGATCTTTTCCTTGCGGTCGCCGGGCGGGGGCTCCGGATCCGCCAAACCGGGGTTCATTTCCCGTGCTTCGAAGGCTACCAGCCCATCTGCCCGTTCCCAAGCAGTCCACATGCCCTCGGCCCCACCGGCCTGGCGAATGCCCAGCGTGCCAGCCCACTCGATAATCGGCCGGCATTGCGTCAATTCCTCGGCAGGCTGGAACCGTCCCCGAGCGCGGTCCCTTTCGATCTCGTCTGCCATGGCTATCGCCACTCTCAGAACTGCATCGCAGCTTCCGTCTGTCCCCGCTGCCCTGATTCGGTAACGATTGAGGAGGTTATTGTCCGTGTCGCTGGCCATGGCGAACAGGCATTCGAGCGCCACGTCTGTGGACGTCCAGGTCCCCGGTATTTCGAAACTTCGGAGTTGCGGAAAGAGGGGGAGCATTCGTCGCCACACCTGTGCAAAGATGGGAGGCAGACCTTCTGCGTTCGTGGACACACGGGACTGTCGTATTTATGCAGGTCGGGCGTCAATTGTCCCATGGTGGGCGGGTATCCGACAACCTGGGCCTGCCGCGGCAGACCGAGAGGAGGTCCACGACCGGAGACTGGATCCCCATGCTGGCGGCACCCCATTGGCCCTCCCCCACAGTGGCCCAACCGCGCCTCCGCTACCGGACAGTCGACTACCTCGGTGCTATCCATTTCAAGCTTTCGGCATCTCAAACAGCCATCAACAAATCGGTTGCTTGAGACGGACCCCCATCCAGATTCCCGCTGCGAAAATGACGGCAAATCCCCTCAAAGAGTTCGAGCGCCTCCGGGAAGCGATGCTTCGGCGCAAGGCAGAGATCGAAGCAGAACTCAAGGCTCTGGAGGCAGTCCTCGGTGGAAAGACCCTGCCGCAGGCACCAGCCTCCTCCCGGCAGAAGCCCAAAGGGGTGCGCAATGCGATCTCCCTGGGGGATGCGGTCTTTTCGGTCACCAAGGATGCACCGCTGTCCAAGAAGGAGATCCTCACTGCGCTCAAAAGGCGGGGGTACAGATTCTCACCCACGTCGTCGCCCATTGAAGAGGTGAGCGTAGTGCTCCACTTCGACAAGCGGTTCGAGATCGTGAACGGCAAGTACGCGCCGACGTTGACGGCGTTGTTTCCGCAGGTCTCCCCACAGGAAATGCCGCGTGCGGCAAGAGAACTGGTCTCTTCTTAGGCAGCAAACCGCTCGTTCGGATTGCCCGCCTTGCGAACGGGGAATGAGCGCATTTCAGCCTCTTCCCGGCCAAACTTTATGGCCAGGGGCTGTCACGCGCAAAACTTGGTCCCGCAACCTCGCGGGGTCCATAATCGCTAGAGGAGCAAAATTGATCATCGTTTGATCTACTTACGCAGGAATTTTTGCCCCTGTCGATCCACGCCTGATCGTGTAGCCATGAAATGCTACTGCTTCAGTATTCGGGCGGTTCCGACCGAGGGCAATCGAGATGCCGGAGGCGCACACTACGCCACCGCAGTGGTCTGGGCTCTGGCGGAATCGCAGGACGCGGCCCGCTCAAAGGCCAATGCGTTCCTCTCGCAAAGACACTGGCTCCCGGAGGAGGAATTGAGCGCGTTGGAGACGACGGTACGTCAACACCCCGGCAACAAGACATCTGTCCGCGCTGGGGCTTCCTACTCCTCGAAGCTCCATCAGCAGCGGCTTCTTCACCAAATGCGTCGGGAGGGCGTCTCCGGTGAGATCTACCTGGTCCAATCGGCGGACACGCGCGCGAAATCCAGGCGGCCCACCTGAGCATCGGTTCCGAATGACAAGACGACACTTTGGCGGCGCGCCGGTGAGTAGTCGCGGCTGGAATGCATTCCTTTCGGCCTGACTCCCTACGGTGCTGGGCTGCTGTCGGTCGGCTCGCATCGTTCAAGACCGGAAGTTGAATAGGATTCACCATTCGCCTGTGGCGTTCGGGATCTGCCGCCCCCCAGAATTGCCGCCGGTGTACGAGAAACCCCCGTTCGCGGAGGATTGGCAAGCTTGGATCCTCACCACCACCATATGGATCGTGAGTCTCGCAATCGCAGGCTTCTACTGGGCCATGCGCATCCACGGTCAGTGAATGGCCCCTGGAGCCCGTGAGGTTTCTCGAGAAGTCCTTCGCTTCCGCGCCCGCATTCGCAGGTTTCCATCACCCCGCCTCTGGGGGCATTGGGCGGTGTAGAGCGAGGCCAGTGCATCGGAGTCAGGGCGGTTGAACGCTTCAACCCGAACTTGAACAACTTCGCAACGCCGCTGACCTGAAGGCTACACCCGCCTCACGTGGGTTCACCGATTTTGGCATTGTAGAGCCGGATGTAATGCCCCCCTGCGGGACGGGGGGAGGCGTGGCCGGGAACCGAGGAGGCGCCGCATCAAGGAAACCGGGCACGATTTGATGCCTATCGCCGGTTGTCCCAACGTGCACGGAGAGAAGGGGGAAGCGCGGTTTTCCTACGGTGGAATCACCCACTTTTGTGACTACTTTTGGAACCGGTTTTTCGTGACTATGCAAAAAACTCCAATTTATTGATCGTTTCAGCCATTCAGAGGTAACCAACGAACCAGGCGTCCCGCCCGGTGCTCGTCCACTGACTCTTCGCCGGGTTTCGTTGCGAATGACGCGTAGGGCGGAGAACGGTCCACGAGGCCCTGGGCGGGACGCCCAGACCCACACGCGGGGACGCGTGTTCTCCCCATCCAAAAAACTGAGATGCACCCCGCTGCGGCCTTCCCGCCAGATAAGGCTGGAAGCCAGGCTCCCGACTGGCTTAATGCACTCCCACCATGGCCGGAGAGTGCTCACCCAGCGTGCCGATCCCTGCTGCCGTCGGGGCGGACGCGGCGGACCTGCTGCCCCTGGTGTATCCGGAATTGCGCCGGCTGGCCGCGGCCCGCATGGCTGAGGAGGCCCCGGGCCAAACCCTTCAGCCCACCGCGCTGGTCCACGAAGCCTGGCTCCGGCTTGCTGGGGAAGATCATGCCTGGGCCAATCAGAGGCAGTTCTTTGCGGCGGCGGCGGAGGCCATGCGACGGATCCTCATCGAGCGGGCCCGCCGGTCCGGCCGCATCCGGCACGGCGGCGGTCTGCGAAAGATGTCCCTCGACGATCTCGACCTGGCGGCGGATGCGGACGGGGACGTGGTGCAGTTGGTGGGCGAGGCCCTGGATCGCCTGGCGCAACACGACCCGGCGGGGGCCGAGTTGATCCGGCTCCGCTTCTTCGCCGGATTGTCCAACGTGGCGGCGGCGGCGCTGATGGGGCTTTCAGAGCGCACTGCCAAGCGGGTGTGGACTTACGCCCGCGGCTGGCTCCATGAGGAACTCCGGCGCACGGGATAGCCGCAATCATTTGGCCCGAGTTTCGCGAAAACGTCGCGCCATCCTTGAGAACGACTGCCGGCTCCCATGGCGGACCCCCATCGCGAGAAGGAGATTGTGGATCGGGCCCTGGATCAAACCACGCCCGAGGCCCGCGACGCTTTCGTGCTCCGGGCCTGCGGCGGGGATGAGGCGCTTCGGGTCCGCATCCTGGCCGTGATCCGGGCCGGGGAACGCGAGGACGGATTCCTCCCGGGCACGCCGCGGCCTCCGGCCGGCGGTTCCCCTCTCGGGCCCGGAGCGACCCTCCACCGCTATCGTCTCCTCGAGCAGATCGGCGAGGGAGGCTTCGGCGCCGTGTACATGGCCGAGCAGACGGAGCCGATCCGGCGCCGCGTCGCATTAAAGGTGATCAAGCCGGGAATGGATTCCCGCCAGGTGATCGGACGCTTCGAGGCGGAACGTCAGGCGCTGGCCCTGATGGAGCATCCGAACATCGCCCGGGTGTTCGACGCCGGCACCACGGATTCCGGGCGTCCCTACTTCGTGATGGAGCTGGTCCGGGGCATTCCGATCACCCGCTTCTGCGAAGAACAGCGACTGGGTGTCGAGGCGAAGCTTCGTCTGGCGATCGAGGTGTGCTCCGCGGTGCAGCATGCGCACCAGAAGGGAGTCATCCACCGCGACCTCAAGCCCTCCAACATCCTGGTATCGCTGCACGGCGACCGCGCGGTTCCGAAGGTGATTGATTTTGGCATCGCCAAGGCCATCCAGCAGCCGCTCACCGATCAGACGGTCTTCACGCTGTTCCACCAGTTCCTGGGCACGCCGGCTTACATGAGCCCGGAGCAGATTGCGCTCAGCGGGCTCGACGTGGACACCCGCAGCGACATCTACAGCCTGGGGGTGCTGCTGTACGAACTGTTGACCGGGACGCCCCCTTTCGACACCCGCGCGATGCTCCGGTCCGGCCTCGACACATGGCGGCGCACGGTCCTGGAGACGGATCCGCCGCGTCCCAGCACCCGGCTGACCCGGGCGGCCCACGGAAGCGGCGATTCCCCGCCGGGCGCGTCGGCGGGATCGCGTGCACTTCCGAGTCCGCGGTCGGTGCGCGGTGATCTGGATTTGATCGTGATGAAGGCGCTGGCCCGGGACCGGGAGCGGCGTTACGCGACTGCCAACGGTCTGGCGGCCGACTTGCAGCGATACCTCGATCGGGAGCCGGTCACCGCGGCGCCGCCGACCGTCGGATACCAGATCCGGATGTTCCACCGGCGGCACCGCACGCTGGTCGGCGCCGCGGGAGTCATTGCCGCCTTGATGGTGATCATCACCGTGATCAGCGTCGTGCTGACCCTTCGCGCCCGCCGCGCGGAGGCCGAGGCGCGCAGCCAGGCGGCGACCGCCCAGAACGTCACCGAGTTCTTTTGGAAGGCCGTGCTCAAGCAACTGACCCCATGGCAGCACACCAATCGGGCGGTATCCCTGGAGGAAGCCTTCAGGATTTCCGAGGCCGAGATCGCCGCGCGCACGCGGCAGAATCCGCTCGCTGAGGCCGCGGTGTGCCTGATTTACGGGCGCGCCTACTTCGGCCTGGGCGAGTTAACGCGGGCGGAGACCCACCTGGTCCGGGCGCTTCAACTGCGAAAGGCTCATGTGGTGCCGCCCGACGAACAGGTGACAGAGGTCCTGCTGGCCCTGGGCGATCTGCGAAGCTTTCAGGCCCGCTACCCGGAGGCCGAAGCCTTCTGCCGGGAGGCGCTGGAAATTCGGTCGGTTGGGGCGGGTCCGGACGACCCGAAACGCCTCGACGCGCTCGCCCGCCTCGCTATGGCCCGGGGCCCCCAACGCCCCCGGGCCGAAGCGGCTGCGGATTTCCGGGAGATCCTCCAGCGATTCCGAAATGCGGGCCTGACCAATTCGATGATGGTCGGGATCCTGAACCGTCTGGGACGCCTGCACCTGGAGCAGGGGGCCTTCGAGCCGGCGCTCCAGTGCTTCGAGGAAGGACTCCGCGTGAGCGTCGCCGATTCGGGCGCCGAGAGCAGCGACGCCCTCTGGAGCCGGGGTCTGATCGCCGAGACCTGGGCCCGCGCAGGCCGGCTCGACGATGCGGACCGCGAGTTTCGAGATCTGATCGCGACCCGTCAGCGGCTGAGCGGACGGAATCATCGCTTCACGCTCGAACTGCGTTCGGATCATGCGGGGTGGGTGTTGGCCCCCTTGGGACGCTTCCCGGATGCGGCTCGAGCCCTTTTGGAGATCCTGGCGGCCGCGCCTGCAGAGCACCGGGAGTTGCAGGCGTCAACCCGCCGGCATTTGGAAACGACGCGGGACCTCTGGAGGTCGGCTGGCGGCGGCAACGAGTTCGAGGCCCTCGACCGCGCCGTTCGGGAGATGGAGGATGGGGTACTGGCGCCTCCGCCGGATGACTCCGCCCACGAGTCATCAGGCGATTGAGAGTTTGTCCATGGCAGGGCGCCGGCGACCTTTCGCGAGGCTCCGTCCGAAGCCTTCCATGGCGGCAGGATCGGTCCTGCGGAAATCCTTGGCCCAATTTCCAGGAAAACGTCGCGTTGGAGTCCGATGCGCCCTGTTCCGTCTCGATGGGAGCCGGTTTTACCCCCGCCATGGATTTCCCGGGTCCTCACGGGCGGGCTCCGCGTCGGGGCATTTGGGGTCGCGGTCTTTTTGATGCTTTCGGGCGCGTGCGGTCCGGCCATGGCGGCGAGCCGGACGCAGTCCATCGCGCTGAGCGCCGGCTGGAACGCCGTTCAGATTGCCGTTCAACCGACGAATGCGGCGCTGATTGATCTGTTCCAGGGAAGGCCGATCGAAGTGGTTGCCACCTACCTGCGTCCGTCCGGTCCGGCGCAGTTCATCCAGAACCCCGATGAAATCGAATGGAGCCGGTCGGGATGGGCCGTGTGGTATGCCGCCGGCCGCGAGGACCACGCGCTTTCGACGCTCCACACCCTCCAATCCCACCGGGCGTATCTGATCCGGTGCAGAACCGGTGTGACGCTGGAACTCGAGGGCGAGGTGGAACATCGGCCCATCCAGTGGCCGCCGAACGCCTTCCATCTGGTGGGGTTTGACGTGGATCCGGACAATCCGCCGGACTTCGCGTCGTTTTTCGGCGGATCCAGCGCCCATCGGAACGAGGCCATGTTCCGGCTTCTGGAGGGGCTTTGGACGCCCGTCCAGGGCGCTGAGAAAGTCCACTCCGGCGAAGCCTACTGGATCTACACCCGGGGCGCTTCGGACTTCCAGGGGCCCCTGGTTCTTGAGCTTCCCTTTGGCCGAGTCCTCGACTTCAGCGATTTCGGTTCCGCGGCGGAAGTTCGCCTCCGGAATGCCGGCCCAACCCCGATGGCCAGCATCCGGATCGAACGCCATCCCGCGACGGCCGGAAGTCCGCCGGCGCTGCCCCTGTCGCTGGTGATTCGCGACCCGGAAACCCTGGCGCCGTCCTATCCTCCGCTGCCGGATCCCTTCCTCCTGTCCGCGCTGGCCCCCGGCGCCACGGAGCGGCTCGATCTGCATTTGCGCCGGCGGGATCTCTCCGGGCCCGCGAGCGCCCTGTTCCGCATCACGGGCAGCACCGGAGCCCGGGCATGGCTTCCGGTGTCCGCTCGCGATTGAACCTTCGACGGAGACCATGCGACGATTTCACCGACACCTCGGCACTCTGGCAGGCGGGTTCCTGGCCATCCTCACCGCGTTGCCCGTCCTGGCGGCGGACGGCATGTCGCGGGCGCTGTCCCTCGATGGGGCGACCCATCTCTCCGTGACGGGCGGTCCCTTTGATTTCACCGGGGCTTTGACACTGGAAGCGCACCTTCGCGGCGTCGCCGGACCCGCCAATAGCAGCCCTGCGGAGATTGTGGCCAAGGGGGCGGGCCTTTCGGACTGGGGGCTTCTGGTGAGGACCGCCGGCAACCACAGCGAGGTCGTGTTTCGGACCCGGACCGGCGCGATGGCCGACGATCTGGTGGCTCCCCTCGAATCGGCCGACCGCTGGCAGCACGCCGCCGCCGTCTTCGATGGAACGGAGAAGCGACTGTACCTCGATGGCGTTCTCGCCGCCTCCAAGAGCTACGACCGGCCGCTGGAGGTGTCCGTCCCGTCCGCCGCGGTCCGGATCGGCAAGGATCTGAGAGGCCGGATGGACAACGTCCGGATCTGGAGCCGGGGGCGATCCCAGCGCGAGATCCAACTGTTCCACGATACCCGCCTGCTGGGGACGGAGACCGGACTCGAGGGAGACTGGCGGTTTGACGAGGGAATCCTGGATTCTTCGGTACGGGCCCGCGTCACGGAGGGAACGCCCTCGGCCCCCGTGCTGGTCGAACCCGGCGCGCCGCTGAAGCCGGAACCCCCCGGGGAATATGCGCTTTCGTTCAACGGTAGTGACCAGCGTGCGGAGTTCCCTGACAACGATTCCCTGGACTTCGAAGGACCGTTCACCGTCGAGGCGTGGGTCTATCCCGAGCAGGAGCCGCGTTCGATGCTGGAGGCGTCGCGGTTCTTTGAAGGGGACATTTCGGAGGGCCTGGTCGGGCGTCTCGCCAGGCCCTCGGATTCCGACAGCCGGAAGCTGGAGATCCAATACCTCCGCGATTTGTTTCCAGATCCGGGACAGCTCTCGACGCCCGGCGCTGTCGCCGCCGCGTTCAATGCCCTTCTCCTGGGACGCGACTTGAAGACCGTGCCGAATGCGGGCTTTGGCAATCCGGGGCCGGGGTTCGATTCTGACACCGATCCCGCCGGCGGAAATGAGGATGCGGTGATTCGCGGAAATCGCCTGAGCCTCGAAGGGGTCTTCCCGGAACTTCCAAAGAGCTTCCTCGGCACCTCCCTGGTTTCGAAGGGGCCCTCCGCGTGGCGGTTGCTCCTGATGAACGACCGAAGCGTCCGGTTCCAGACCCGCCACGGACACGGGCTCGTCAATGATCAGGGACGGTCCAGCACCCAGCGCCTGACACCGCGACAGTGGCATCACGTGGCCGCCGTCTGGGACGGCGAGCGGAAGCTGCTGTTTATCAATGGCCGCCTGGACTCCTCCACCGAGGGCCCCAGGGATGGTTCGGGAAAGGCCCTCCCGGTGGATTCGAGCGGCGAACCGCTGTTCCTTGGGGTCACCGGGAATGCCGGCGCCTATCCTCACCATCCTCACTTCAAGGGGAGGCTCGACGAAGTCCGGCTTTGGTCCGCCGCGCTGCCCGCCGCCTACCTGGCGCGAATCCACGCGCGGAAGGTCGCGGGAACCGAGCCTTGCCTGGTGGGCCTTTGGTCGTTCGATGAAGGGGGGCCCTATCTCGCGGGCGCTGATGTTGGCACCGGGGTCGTCCCTCCCGGGCCGCAGATCGAGGGCGGTTCGTATCCGAAACCGGCGGCCAATCGGGTTCCCGGAGTGGCTCTGGCGGACCCCATCGCTCCCGAAACCGCCCTAGCGCTGGGAGACGGAAGCGGCTTCCTGGAGGTTCAGGACGCGCCGAGCCTGTCCCTCACCAACTTTACGTTCGAGGCCTGGGTTCGTCCGGACCTATTGGATAGTGGGACCCTCATCAGCCAGGGTGGGGCACAGGCGGGATGGTCCCTGAGCGTCACCGCCAGCGGAGGGCTGAAATTCCAGGCTGGAACGCAGGAGGCGGTGTTGACCGGCCCCGGGCTGAAACAGGGTGTCTGGCAGCACGTCGCGGCCACTGTGCGCCGGGATGCCGAGGCCTCGGTGACTTTTTACGTGGACGGCCTGCCGGCGGGAGTGCGGTCCATCTCGATCGCGGGTCCGGGCAACGGCGGGCTCCGGATCGGCGGCGCGTCCGAGGGCTCTGCCAGGTTCAGCGGCGGTCTCGATGAGATCCGCATCTGGAACCGTCCTCGATCCCCCGAGCTCATTCAGGCATTCGCGCGAATGACCCTGCCGGATCCGGAACGGGCCCGTGCTCAGGAAGGGCTCGTCGCCTACTGGCGCTTCTCCCGCCCTCCGCCGGAGACTGCCTTCACGGACGACTTTGGCCTGACTTGGCGCCTCGCAGGGCGCGATCCCTCGAAACCGGTGACCTTGAAGTTTGGCCCGGACTGGGGCGGCGTCGCGGTGTCCGGTGTCTCCCTCGCTCCCAATGCCGACCCCCGCATCGCCGGCCTGTGGGTGGGCACGGTGACGCTGAATCAGGTGAACGAGGTGCAGACCGCCACTCCGGACGATTCCGGCCGCATCACGCCGACCGCCGATGCCGCCGCGTTCCGTATCCTGCTTCATGTGGATTCCGGAGGGCAGGTGAGACTGCTCAAGGAGGTGGTGGTGATCCCTCGAATCTCTCCCGATTCGGGAGCCTCCTCGAATGCGCCGCCCGTTCCGGAGATCGCCCTGGTCACCCGCGATGAGATCCTGCCGCAATTTTTGGCACCGAACGATGCCTCAGGGGCCGGGGCGCGGGGCATGCGCATCGGTTCGGTGGCCTACGATTTTCCAGGGACCGAAGTGCCCCTGGCAGGCGGCGTCGGGGAGGGATTTGCCTGCGTGGGCGGCTTCACCCTTCCGCGGCGCCATCCCACCAATCCCTTCCGGCACCGGTACCATCCGGACCACCAGAACTTCGACCGCCGCAACGACCCGGGGGATGCCGCCTTCGACCCGTCCGTGCCGCTGAGCGGCTACGAAATCGGACGCCGGATCCTGATCCAGTTTCCCGCGCCCACCCCGGAGCGGGCCGCGGCCCTGCCGGGCGATCACGGCGTTCTCACCCTCTCCGGCCTCTATGAAGAGACCGTGACCGGCCTGCACAAGATGCCGCTCCTCTGCCGCGGCACGGTGACCCTGAACCGGGTCAGCGCCCACGACACCCTGAACCCCTGATCCTCGCATTATGCGCCTCCGGCACTGCCTGCTTCTTGCCTTCCCCGTGGTTTGGGCGGCCTCCCGGAGTTTCGCAGCGCAGACCTACGCCCTGCCGGTCGGCAGCCAGGCGGATGCCGCCACCATCACCGCGGTGGAGTCCGCTCCGGATGGCTCGGTGTACGTTGCCGGCACCTTCCGCGGGGTGGGATCCATTACGGGTCTGGAGAACAGCCATGCCTCGAATGAAGTTCGCGAAACGGCCTATGTAGGCCGCATCAGTCCGGAGGGAGGCTGGCTCTGGTCACGGGAGTATCTGGGGGGCCAGGTCCGCATTGACGCCCTGGCGCCGACCTCCAACGGGGTGTATGTGGCCGTCACGGCATCCGGCGCGCTTTCACAGGTGACCGGCGGGAGCCCGTCCAACCTCCTGACACAACAAGGCCGGTTTGGCCTGGTCCATCTGCTGACTGCCCAGGGCGAAGCGCGCCATGAACAGCTTCGCATTGTTCCCGAGTCCGGCACGGACGCGGTTGAATCCATTTCGTCCATGGCGATCCGTCCGGGAGGAAATCTCGTCATCGGCGGGAACTATCGCGATCACGCCCGCTTTGCGCCGGGAACGGCCCTGGCCCCGGTCTATCCCGGCACAGTGGACATGTTTGTCGCGGAGGCCACGGCCGGATTCCAGTGGGCGTGGGCCACAAATGCCGGGGGACCCGACGCAGATCACCTCGCCGCGGTCAAACTCGACCCCGCCGGGTCCGTCCTCGTTGCGGGCACGACCAGCGGACGGTCGTCAGGAAGGTCGGATCTAAACTTCTTCGCGCTCACGCCCTTCACGCTCACGGCCGCCGAGTCGAGTGACGTGGCCGTGATGGTGGATCTCCAGTATGACGACGCTGACGAGGATTATTTCTTCGGTTCCAACAACCGGACCCCCCGGCCGGGCCGACCTCCCCCGGGCACCCGGATCGCGCGCACTGTTCTTCATGATTCGATCAACGGCCAGATCCAAGGATTTCCATCCCGGTTCGGAAGTCTTCACGTCCGAACCGGCCTGGACCTCAATGCCGTCCTCGGGGAGACAACCCGGCTTCCAAATGCTGCGACGCGCGGGTTCTTCCGCATCATTGACGAATTTGATGAGGGCGAGTTCAAGGGGGTTGACTACCTGGAATTTTCGGACGCGCTGAAAGGGATTTATCCGGGGAACGGCCCCACGTCTATCCAGACAATTTTCCCGTTGGCGGGAACTGTTCATCAATTGTTTCCGGAGCTTGTTAATCCCGACGGTAGCCTTACTCGCCTATTTTTTCAGGATATAGGGGCAACCGATCTCGCCTTCCGGATCTGGGGGGCCCGCTATCTTGGCGGTCCCTCCTTCTTCGTCGCCAGGCTGGACGTGACGGATTCATCCCCGCAATGGACGGAGGTGCGCGCCAACCCGATTGGTGACGGTGCCAGCGCCTCGGCCGCCTTGGGGCTGGAGTTGGTGGATAATCAGATCGTGGTGGTTGGCAGGATGCAGGGCTATTTGGGCACCCTGGTGACCAACAAGCTCGTGGTTTCCAACGGAGGAGAGTGGCTGACGGATTCCCTGCCGGCCAATGAGGATCTCGCGGATCCGGGGGATGCGCTGGCCATTCGTTTCAGGTCGGATTTTACCTGGGATCGTGCCGTCGTGCTCCGAAGTCCCGGACGGCTCGATTCCTTCCAGGCGGTACGGGCGAATGATGTCAACGACCTCTATCTCCTGGGAACTTTCGGGGACCAGGCGAAATTCGAGCCGCTCCCGCCGAATTCCAGTCCGCTGACCGCATCGCGCCCGAATCTACTGCTCACCCGGCTGAATCCGGACTTCCAGGTCGCTTCGGCGGCGAGGATTGGGACCAACCGGATCCCGGAGAAGGTCGCCGCGGGCGGGCTCGCCTTGATGCCCGGCGCGGATCGGTTGCTCTTCGGGGGCCTGTACGAGGAGGGAACATTTGAGCCTTACCGGCGGTCCGAACCGCTGCCGGAAGCGAACAACACCACCGGGGCGAAGGCGTTCCTCGGAAGCTTTGACATCTTGGGCCAGGTGCTCTCGGAAGAAGTCACCCTGGAAATCGTCTCCGAATTCGCCCGCGACTACGTCGTTCCCCGCGCCGGTTCCCAGCGCCTGATCAGCCGGACGCGCAAGTCCGTCTCGGCACCGGCGAGAGCCTACCAGGTCCGTGGGCCGGATGACGCTCACTTCCTGCTTCCCCTGGAGACCCATGAGGAATCTCTGGAGACCGCCGTGAAGGGGCTGCTGGACGGATCGAGCCGCTATTTCCGCGACGATCTTCGGGGGGCCCTGACGAACCTGCTGGCGGGAACCGGAGTCGCCCTGGAGGACCGGATGCTGGTCGGCCTCGACTTCCGGACGGCGAGCCCGGATGAACACCGGAGGATGGATGCCCTCATTCGCGACCATCTCGTGCCGTGGATGGAGTCCCGATTCATCAACCTGGGCTTCGGCCTCAACGATGAGGTCGCGGCAGGGTTGGGCAACCGCATTGACCTGACCATGAGCCGCAACCTTCGCCTGAAGTTCAACTGGTTGGTCGAGCACGCCCTGGACGTGGTCTCGGAGGACAAGGACACCCCCGAGCCCGGCCTGGCTCCGCTTCAGCAGGAAACCTTCAACGCCCTGGGATCGCCCCAGCCACGGGTCCAGCGCCATTGGATTCCGCAGGGGGAGGAGGTGGCTGCCAGCGTGGACGGCGTGGTGATCTCTCCGGAGGCGCCGGATGGTGGCACCCGGTTCGCGCTGGTGGCCTATGCCGGCAAGGGAGCCGCGCCGAGTGCCGCGGGCGGCGCATTCCGGGTCGTGAACGGCCGGGTGCAGATTGGGACCAGCGGCCAGTTTCGGATGACCGAGCCGTCCCAAATCGCCTGGCAGTGGAAACGCCAGCACCGGGTTCAGATCAGCACCACCAGCTCAGAAACCGAGTTTCTGCCGCGGATTGCCACCAACACGGCGACCGATGGGCCGGTGAAGCTGACGCCGGCATATGCCGGGAGCGGGGAATTCTGGTTCTTCCATGGCACCCACCTGTGGATGGGGGCTCCCGAGAAAGACGCCGACACTGGCAAGAGCCTGAGCGGCTGGCTGAACGCGTTCGGAGGCGATGGCCGGGGAACGCCCTACTTTCCGCATCCGATATTTCCGGCCACAACGGCGGACTCAGGGCTCTATCAATATCTGACTCCGATCCCTCTCTCCGATCCCGCGCCAGGCAACACCTTTCTGCTGCGGGAGATTCCCGCGCTGCTCAGTTCGTGCCGGATCACCTGGAATTTTGGAGACACCGTGGAGGATCGGAAGGTGGCCATCGGTCAAGGCCTCGCCCGATCCGCCATTCCCAATACCACGGGCATCGAGCCTCCCCAGGTGACCATCGTGGATGGCCCACCGGGAAGCACTGCCGAGCAAATGCATGCCTGGGATGCGGTCAGGCAGACGTCGCTTCCTCTTCGGCCCGGAATCTGCCTGCTGGAATGGCGGACGGCTTCCGGGGGGAAAGCGATCTCTCAGGTGGTCAGCGGGTTTCCCGGGGCAACGGTTCCCAACTACGACGGAAGGCAGGACCCGAATGAAGAGTTCCCATTGAGAGACCGTTCCGCGGGCAGTCCTGAACGATACAGGGCCTGGGACTATGCGCATGTCGCCGGCACTCCCCCGGTGGACCTGGATCCTTCGTCCACGACCAACCGGGCCTTTCTGGGCCTTGCCTACTCGACCGGAGATGCGCGACTGCGGGACGGAAGGGGATTTGAGGCGGACCAGCCGGGGAAGTCGGTGCTGCTGTTCAGCACCAATTCCGCGGGCGTGGCCGTGGGCGATAGGACACGGGAACCGTTGGAAGTCAGCGTCGTCGAGACCCGCCGCTGGGACGGCGTGGATTGGAGCGTGGACCCGGCCGGGAGCGGCGATCCCCGCGCACACCCTCTGCTCAACCAGACCAACTCGGTCGCGCCCATTGGCCGTCCCCTCAGCAGCCCCAATTATCAAAACGCCAATGTCGTTCCAGGCCGCGGTTTTGTCCTGTTTGAGGATGAGGATCAGCGGGCACTGTACAACCGGGATATCTACCGGGCAGAGCCGGCGCCCGCGTCCATTTTCCCGGTCAATCAATGGCAGGGGCTGCCGGATGACTTGCCGCTGGATCAGGATCGGGACCTGGTGGTGGTCTGGTATGAGCAATGGGACGGAATCCAGTGGCCATTCCAGCCGGAGCGATTCAAGAACTTCACTTGGCCGGCGAAAGGAAGCGGAGACCGGATCGTGATTGCCAGCCGTCTGGGTTCGGAGGGAGTCAACGTCGGGGGCGAGGAGCAGCTGATCTTCGCGCAGGACCGCTATGACCAGGTCTCCATCTATAACCAGCCCGATCGTCGGCGGCCGGGATACAATCCCAACGAGGAGCATGCCCTGATCGCCCCTTCTTTCCGCTTTCGAAATGTGCCCAATCCACCGCCGGCGGCCTTCGCGCTGCGGAATGACCTGAATATCACCGGGCCGTTGATTGCCGCGATCTCCGCATCGTTCAAACCCGTTTATACCTCGGATCCATTCGTGCTAGTCCAGTACTATGATCGGGAGACCCGGGCCTGGGGCATGCGGAGCTACGAAGTCCAGCGGGAAGACCCCTCGGTCGGCTCGTCTTTGGGAGGCCGCTCCGCCCAATCCCCGGCGGGGGTACGATCCACTCTCAGCGTGACGAACCTCGCCGGAAGCCTCCAGGACTTGAATGTCATCGTGGACCTCGAGGTGCCGCCGGGAGAGGACTTCGAGATCTCGCTGGTGGGACCCGGCGGCGAACCGGACCGGCGGGCGGTTCTGGCCGGAATTTCCGTTGGGCGGGGTGTTCCACTCCGACTCGCGAGGGTGCGTTTCGACGACGAGGCCGCCTCTGCACTGGACCTCCGCGCGAACGGGGGCGGCGGTGAGCCGACGCCAGTGGTTCACACCGGGGACTTTCGAAGCGACACCGGCGGACTGTCCGCCTTCGCTGCGAATGGAAGTCCGGGTCCGAATGGAGAATGGACTCTCCAAGTCGCCCGAGCGGACGGCAGCACCGCGCCATCTGGCGCGGTTATTCGGGGGTTTGCCCTTGAGTGGATGCTCAATCGGGATGGTGTGCTCGTCCGGCAAGTCGTCACTGCCGAGGCCCTCTCCGACGTCGCGTTTCCGTACGTGTTCCGCTATGACATGAAGGCTGGGGAGCCCATCGTGCCACCCTATCCGCTGGATCGCGTCATCGGGGCGGAGCCCTGTTTGAATCCGGTCAACGCCGATGGCGTGCCTCTAAGTCCGCCCACGGGAACGTCGTATCAGGACGGCGTTACCCGGCAGCGGACACACTGGTTCGACCACCGCGGGTTTGGCTGGGCGATTTCCGGTGACAGCTATTTTTACGGACAGTTCTTTTATCCGCTGCGGACGGATTTCTGGTACCCGTCTGGAAGCGACGGAGCGCTGGCCGAGGCGGATGTTGGAGATTGCATCCCGTTTCTACCCGAGTGGGACCTCGAATCGGACTCAAAGAAGCTGGGCGTCTTCGATGGGGACAAGGACGTCCGCCAAACACCGGGCAACGTTCAGTTCAACACCCAATGGCCGGACGATCTGCCCGTCATGAAGGTCGGCGAAACCCTGACTTTTGCCGGCGGGGAGTACCGGCAGGACTTTCCGGCGGCGCCAGGCCTTCCCGGAGTCGTGGGCTGGAGCGCGGGGGAGATCGTGTACGATTCGCAGAATCCCACGATGACCAACGATTTTGCGTTTGCCACCAACGCCCCGGCGCATACGGGCCGCCTGGCGTCGCCCCTGCTCGAGCATCGGGTGCGGCTCCGCGCGACGGAGTTTCCGGAGGACCTGCGCCCGGCATCGCGCCGCACCCGGGTCCGGGGGGCGGAGTATGCCTTCGAAGATCTTTCAGCCTCCCTGCAGCGGCGGGTGTTCTACGATTTCGTGACGGGCGAGCTCGGGATTCGCGGCCTTCTCGCTGACCGCAAACTGGGGGATCCCGACCTGACGGCCGCGCCACCGCCCAATGCGATCCTCGAACCGAACATCCTCACCGCCGGGGAGCGGGATGCCCTGCGCGCCCTCGCCCCGGAGACCGGCCCATGGACATTGGCCGTGGACGCCCTGTATCAGAAATCAAGGAATCCGGCCCAACTGGAGCTTCCGTGGATGACCCCGGATGCCTATCTGGTCGGGGTGGGCGCTGATGTGAAACGGGACGCCGGCGGACGGCCGATCCGCAGTCCGGGAGGCGATCCCGAATACGACCGCACGAAGCCGGTCCAGCCCGAATACTTCGGTCCGGGCCTCGCCCTGTTTCCGAACCACGCGGCCTTCGATCCGAGGTTCCCGTGGAGGGCGCGCATCTATGACTACGTCCAGAAACGATCCCGCGGAGTGGGGTACTTGGTGCTGGCCGAGAACGATCATCCCGACCTCGGCGCCGCGCCGGTCCGCCTGCATCTCATCCGGGTGGATCCCGAACGGCGCTATCGCGGCTTCGTGAAGACGGTGGCTTCGGACAACGCTTTCGATGAGAAGATCACCCTCCGCCACAGCGGAGACTTCGGCGCGCGAGCGGAAGATCTGGTGTTCCAATGGTGGATCCGGGAGGAGGATGGCACGGAGTCCCTGCTGCCCGGGGAGGAATCGCCAGACCCGTGGCAACTTTTCGGACGCGGCGGGCCCGGAAAATTCCAGGTGGATCTGGCAGGAGTGGGTCCGGTGATCCTTCGCGACAACCGGGTCTTCGTGCGCTACCGGCATCAGAACGAGACCACCGCCAGTGGGGTGGATTGGTCGGGATCGGACTGGCGGCGGTTCGGCGCCGAGTGGGCGGGTGCGGTGAATTCCCCCGATGCCAGCGGCCAGTTTCGCCCGGCACTGGTTCCCGGCTGGGTAAAGCGGGTGCTCGACTCGATCAACCCTTATGAGGCGCGCGTCGCCGAGATCACCGGTTCGGCGGACAGTCCGGCGACGTACGCGAGCATGATCCAGCAATTGGGCGAGCGCTATGAGGGTCCGGTGGCGCTCAATCCCGATCAGGATGTGATCGAAAATGCCGGCCTCATCGGCCTGTATCAGACGGTCCTCGACCGGGCGACCCAGTTGTCCATCGGCCTCAGCCAGCCGGTGAACACGCCGGGCGTGTTGAGCGCCCTGCAACTGGCCGCCACCCGATTGTCCGACTTCTACATGTTGCTTGGGAACGAGGCCTATGCCGACGCCCAGGATCCCACCATCGGGGTCGGGTCCGCAGCCGTGCCGGCCGGCGCGTTGAGTCCGGTGTCCTTCGCCTTCCAGAACCAGTTGCCCGGACTGCTCGAGGAGGAACTCGCCCTGCTGCGGGGCGTGGACGACACCTTCGGGCGCCCGGTGTACAACCGCCTGCTCTGGAATTTCACCAAGAGCGCCGGGGAGGCGGCATACACGGTGTCCTATGACATCCAGGACGTGAACAACGACGGCTTCCTGAACGAACTCGACGCCCAGCGGATGTTTCCGCAGGGGCATGGCGATGCCTGGGGACATTATCTCACCGCGGTCCGGATCCAGTACGACCTGTTGCGGCATCCCTACTTCAACTGGCAGTCGCGCAGCGAGTTCTACAATCTGAATGATGTCGTCTTTGCCGTGGATTTCCTCGACGAGCGGCGTTTCGCCGAGGCCGCCGCGGCGAAGGCACGGACGGGCGCGGAGATCGTCAACCTGACCTACCGCTCGCACTACGTCGAGGACCTCGACGGACAGTGGCAGGGATACCGCGATGGGGATCCGGACCGCGCCTGGGGGGTGACGGAATGGGCCCGGCGGGCGGGGCAGGGGGCCTTGTTCGACTGGCTGGCTGCGAATGCGATGCTGCCTTCCAGGGATGCCGAACACTCGGGCATAGCGCGCCTGGATCGGACCACGGTCACGGACATCGCCGAGATTTCGTCCCAACTGGGCGCCATTCAGGCCCAATATGACCAAGCAAACCAGGGGCTCAATCCCCTCGGGCTTTCCCGGGATGCGGTGCCGTTCGATATTGACCCCACGTTCAACACGGTGGCCTCGCAGCTTCAGGGCGCGGTCCACTTTGATCAGATTCATCAGCGCGCCCTCGGCGCCCTTCGCAATGCCTCCACGGTCTTTGGCGTGGCGGATGCCAATCATCAGAATTTGCGCCGGGTCGCCCAGTCGGTCGAAAGCCTGCGCCGAGACTCCGTGGAGCAGGATCTGGATTTCCGGCGGCGCCTGATCGCCATCTTCGGGACTCCCTATGAAGGAACCATTGGCCCCGGAAGGCTTTATCCTCCCGGATATCAGGGACCCGACTTGATGACCTTCCAGTACGTGGAGGCCGCCGAGGCGTCCGTGGCGACCATCCCGGCCACCAGCGAATGGTTCACCGGGGAGTTCAACAAGTTCACCAGTTATCTCTCCACGGCGGGAGGGGAGTTCAGGGAGATCCTGGCCGCCTATTTCATCAATGACCTGGGTAAAGATGACCAGGGTAGAGATATCAAAGAGACGTTCATTGATCCCGAGCCCTTCTCCGCGGGCACGCTCAAAGTCCGGCTCCCGGTGGCGCGGGACACGTACGCGTTCACACGGCCGGATGAGTGGGGCCTCCGGCGATCCCCGGGAGAGCTGCAGGTTCTCATCTCCGACATGGTTCAGGCGGAGGCGATGACGGCATTTGCCCTGAGCAATTATGAAGGATACGTCCTCGAGATCATGGATCGCATGGCGATGATCCGCCTTCAGCATCAGACATCGTCCAAGATAATCGGGGTGCTGAATGATCTGGATCGAGATCTCAGGACACGGGAAGGCGTTCTGATCGCCTTGGAAGCCTCCATCAATGCATTGGACGCGATGATGCAGGGTGTTACGGAACAAGCGGAGGCACTTTCCGAGGCAAACCCGACGGTGGTCGGAATGGACAATGACCCTACCGCTCCGGCACGGGGGGCAATCAAATTTAGCGCGGCCACATTCAACACTGTGCTCCGGTTGGGGCAGGCCGTGAGCCAGAAACTGTCGAAGGATACCCTAGAGCGCAGCCTGGAATGGCTTCAGCGAGAAGCGCAACTCGAGACGGAAACGGAGACGCGGCGCTACGAACTGGCCCAGCAGCTCCAGGCGTTGGAGCAGGCGCTCCGCAACGAAGTGACCGCGCGCATCGAGATCTTTCGCCTCATCGAGGCGCTCCGCCAGGCGGGCGACCGGTATCGGGCCAAGCTGGCCGAGGGATTCCGCCTGATCGAGGAACGGCGCAACTTCAACCGGAAGGTCGCGTCGCTCACCCAACAGAACCGGGTGCATGACTTCACCTTTCGGATCACGCGCAACCAGGCGTTGTCCCAATACCGGGCCTCCTTCGATCTCGCCGCCCGCTATGCGTTTCTGGCCGCAAAGGCCTACGACTTTGAAACCAACCTGTCTCCGGAGGACCGGGGCTCGGCCCGGCCGCTCATGGAAGCCATCATCCGCGCGCGCGCGCTGGGCGTGGTTGCGGAGGGGCAGCCGGTGGTGGGCTTGGGTGGCCTCGCCGACGCCCTGGGGCGTTTGCGGGACAACTTCGCGGTGCTCAAACCGCGCCTGGGCATCAATAATCCCCAGTTCGAGACCGGCGGCTTTTCACTCCGGCGCGAAATGCTCCGGGTCCGCAAGTCCGATGGCGCGCTCCTGCCGCAGTCGGATGGTGGGACCTATTCCGACGGGGACCTGGGCCGCGTGGGGGACGACCGCTGGCGCGATCAACTGGCCCGATGGCGGGTGAGTGATCTGTGGGCTGTGCCGGAGTACCGGCGGTTGTGCCGTCCGCTGGCCGCCCGCGAGGCCGGGGTTCCCGAGCCGGGATTGGTGATTCCCTTTGCGACCGAAATCCGGGCCGGGCGGAACCTGTTCGGATGGCCGTTGGGGCCCGGGGATCAGGCCTTCGATCCCACGGTATTCGCCACCAAGGTGCAGGCGGCCGGCGTGTGGTTTGAGGGCTACGACACCGCGCGGCTGGCGGGCACGCCCCGGGTGTACCTGATCCCGGCGGGAATGGATGTGATGACTGTTCCCAATCGGCTCGATCTCCAAACGCGGGAATGGACGATCGTGGATCAGAGCATTCCCGTGCCGTTCGCCTCCTCGGTGCAGGACCTGGCGAATCCGAACTGGATCCCGCTGACCGACAGCCTGTCCGGACCGCTGGCTGAGATCCGCCGCTATTCGAGTTTCCGGGCCTACCCTTACAGCGGTGGCAACGATGCCGATGAACTTGCCTACAACACCCGGCTGATCGGCCGGTCGGTGTGGAACAGCCAGTGGCTTCTCATCGTGCCCGCCCGAACGATGCTCGGGGACCCGGAGGCGGCGCTGGATGCCTTCATCGGGTCCGCCGATGAGCCGGGGGTGCGGGATATCCGGCTGGTCTTTCAAACCTACGGCTACTCGGGGAACTGAACCCATCGCCCTCCAACAGGAAACCCAGGTCATGACCCAGAGCAATTCCATGGAACCCAGGCCGGCCGTGGACGGCGTGGGGGGCCGGCGGGCACTCCAGATCAGCGCCATTGCCAGCATCCTCGCGTCGGGGTGGATCCCGGTGATTGGCCAGGGCATCCCTGAACCGGACACTTTGCTTTATGGCCGGGTGTTGAACTGGAACGGACCCCGGCCGGTGACCATGACCAACGGCCTGCTCACCTGGCAGGTGCGCCACGGCGAGGGCGCAGGCGATCTGGTGTTTCTGGCCACCCGGCTGCGCGCCATGGGCCCGGAACCTTTGTCGTATCGCCTGGAGATCCCCCATGCCGCAGCGGTTCCGGGCGCGCCGTTCGACAGACGATCGTTCCTGCCGCTTGGGACGGAGGAGACCGTGCTCCGGCATGGGGTCATCCAGGTGGATGGCTGGCCGGCGCGCATCGTGGGTCCGCAGGGCGGACGTGTGGCCGTCAGCCAGCCGCTGCGGGCGGCCACGCATCGCCTGGACCTCCAGGTGTCGTATCCACTCCCAGATTCCGATGGCGATGGCCTGCCCGACTGGTGGGAGGCGCATTATTCGCTGAGCGATGCGAACGCGGATCCGGACGGCGACGGGAGAAGTAATCTGCAGGAGTATCGGGAGGGAACGGATCCGAAGGCCGCATCCACGACGCCATTTATTCGGACCCGGTCGGTCAGCGTTTACACGAACAGCACGGGCGGGCTGATCCTTCAATCCACCGATGGCGACAGCGCGGCCAGCCAACTCATCTACACGCTGAATCAACTACCGGAGGGTATCGAAGTGCGCCGGATCCTCGGCAACGGCGGTGAAGCGCCGCTCGCGGTCGGCGCGACCTTCAGCCAGGAGGAAGCCGATCGAGGCCGCCTGCGATGGGTGCATGTCGGAGGCCGGGAACCCTTTCGCCTGCGCCTGACCCTGCGGGACGAAGACCCGCTCCACACGCCGGATGCCGCAGAGATCGAAATCCGCATCCTCCACCCGAACGCGATCGCGGCCGCCACGGCGCTGTGGCTGGACGCCGCTGTCCGCGGAACCGCCGGGGTGCCGTCTCCACGGGACCGCCTGGCGTCGGATCTTTCGGGCAACGGACGAAATGGCGAGTGGACGCCGGCGGGAGATCCTCCCGGGAGCGCCACCAACGCACCGGGGGACCTGCAGGCCGCGCGCCTTTCGGGGCAGTTTCTGGCCTTCACGAACGTGCCGGACGAAGGATTGGCGGGAGGAGACGCCGTCACCGCCTTCGCGGCGTTCCGCAGCGAATCCACTGGAGCGCAGCAATTGCTCGCGGATGGACGCCTTGGGATTGGCCTCCTTGGGGAGGTGTCCGGAGACGGGGCGCGGGTGGAGTTCCATTCGGGCGGTCGCCGGGTCCGATCTCAGGCCCTGCTTGGCGCGGGTTGGACGGTGGTGTCCGGCTGGCGCGACGGCGATCACGCCGGGGTCGAAGTCAATGGGCTCGGAGCCGGCTCCGTGGCGGAGACACGCCCCGACTCCCAAGAGTATCTGCGCCCGGGCCTCGGGGCGCTTTCGCGTGGAAACTTCGATCTGGGGACGGGCCGGTGGAATTTCCGGGAAACCAATGCGTTTCATGGCGCCGTGGGGGAAGTGGCCGTCTTTCCGGGCGCGCTTCCCGCCGATCAGCGGCGGCGCCTGGGCTATGCGCTCCTGGGCAAGTGGGCGGGCCATGTCTTTTGGGATGCCTCGACTCAGGGCCAGCCCGTTCACCTTCGGGTGGCGCTGGGGGAAACAAACCGCAATGCGTACGCGCAAGGCACGATCCGGGACCGCTCGCACATCCTGCTGGGCACGCCGGGGCCGGATGTCCTCGAAGGCGGCATGGAGGGGGACATTCTGGATGGCGGGCTGGGCGGTGATTCCCTGACCGGGCACGGCGGCGCGGATGCCTTCGTGTTCTCCGAACCGGATGCCGCGGTCAAACGCATCGAGGACTTCCGGCCCGACGAGGGGGACGTGCTGGATCTCTCCGGGCTCCTGACGGGCAGTTCCGTGGATCTGGACGACTATATCGAAGTGCAGCGTGCGGGAACGAACACGGTGTTTCGCGTCAGCGCCGCCGGCGCCGGAGTGGGTTTCACCAACCTGGTCATCGAATGCGTCAACCGGGTCTGGACGCAGGCGGACTTGCAGTCGCTTTGGGCCGATGGAGGACTCCGCCTGGGCGGTCGTCGCATCCTGCCGGATACCGAGAGCGGAACCGTGCGGATCCACGTCCGCTCCGAGGTCGGGATGGCCTCGGAGGAGGGACCGCAGGGGGCCGATTTCATCCTCCGGCGCACCGGACTGGCCGACGAGGCTCTATCCGTGGCGCTGTTTCTGGGAGGCGCGGCCCGCAACGGCCAGGACTACTCCTTCGTGCCTGCGTCGGCCGTCTTTCCGGCAGGGGTTCGCGAGATCCGCGTTGGCATCCGGCCGCTGCCCGACGGCGAGGCGGAACCGGCGGAGGTTGTGGAACTCACGGTTCTACCCGGCGGCGGTTACGAGCCGGGCGATTCGGAACCGGCCCGGATCTGGATTGAGGATTTGCCGCTTCGCGTCTCCGTCGAGGCGCTCAGCGGGGCGGTGGATCGGCAGGGGAACGACGTGGCCCACCTCGTCGTGCGCCGTAAGGGTGTGCTCGGGCAGCACACCCTGGTGCGACTTCGGTTCGCGGGGGATGCGGTGCCGGGATCCGACTACCTGAAACCCCCGGAACATCTCGAGTTCACCTCGGGACAGGCCGAGGCGCTGGTTCCCATCCGGATCGGTCCTTCGCCTGGGCCGGGAATCCGAACCGTGGAGATCCACATCGCGGTTCCGGACGGGGCGACTTATCGGGCTGGCGAACCTGCGATGGCGGTGGTCCGGATGATTGGAGCGGGGGAAACCTTCGTTCAGTGGTGCGCGCGATGGTTCGGTGAGACCCGGGAGGTGGCGGAGGCGTCGGGACACCAGGACGACGATGAAGATGGAATTCCCAGGCTTCACGAGTTCGCCTTTGGGCTGAATCCCAAGCGGGCGGAGGCGGGCGATGACGGGGGTCGCTGGCCGCGATGGGTCGGGGGCACCGATGGCCGTCCGGAGTTGTTGGTGCGCCGGGCGCCGGAGGCGCTGGGGCTGGAGTTTGAGGCCTTCGAATCGGTGGATTTCAGGATGTGGCGCAGGCTGGAGCCCGCAGTTGCCGGCGGGGAAGCGGGGACTTGGCGCTTCCGGAGCCGTGACGATCCGCAGCCGGAGCCCTGGTTTCTCCGTCTGGTCATTCGAACGCTGCCATGACCTCGAGGATTTCAGGGCCGATCTCGAGATGGATCGGCGGTACGGGAGCCGCCGTGACCCTCCTTCTGGTGCTCTGTTCCTGCCAGCGGCAGGCGACGGTTGCCCCCGATTCGGAGGTGGTCGCCCGCGTCGGCTCAAGCACGCTGCGGCTTGGCGAGTTCGAGATGCTGCTGCGTTCGGTCCGGGCTCAGGGGCGCGCCATCGCTCCGGAAGCCCTGCTTGACGAGTGGGTGGAACGCGCCGTCCTGCTCGCGCGCGCCGAGGAGCTTCGCGTCCGCGAATCCCCCGAAGTCCGGCGCGCCATGGAGAACCTGCTGATCGGAGAACTGAAGCGGCGGGAATTGGAGCCGCGACTGGCGTCCGCCACGGTTTCGGATACCGAAATCGAACAGGAATATCTCCGGGATTCCGCCGCATTCTCGCGGCCGGAAACGCGCCGGATTGCCGTGCTGCGGCAGCGGTTCGACGGCCTGGCCAGCGATGCCAAGCGGGAGCGAATCCGCACGCGGATGTCGGAGGCCCGGCTGCAGGCCCTCGAACGGACGGCGGATGCCCAGGGATTCGGGGCACTGGCAGTGAACGCATCGGACGACCCCTCCACCCGCCATCGGGGCGGCGAGGCCGGCTGGGTGGGTTCCGGGGACACCTGGCGATGGGAACCGCCGGTAATTGAAGCCGCCTTTGCGCTGGAGTTGCCGGGAGAGATCAGTCCCGTCATCGAGACCACGAATGCCGTGTACCTCGTCCGCTTGGAGGAGGTCCGGCCTGCCCAGCGCCTGCCGCTGACGGAGGCCGCTCCGCGCATCCGCCAGCGTCTGACGCTCGAGCGCCGCGCCGCCGTGCTTGCGGCGTTTGCCTCCTCCTGCCGCATCGGCCGGACCCTCGAGGTGCATCCGGAGCGGCTCGAACGGAGCGCGGGGCCGGCAGATCCGCCGGACGCCCAAGCGCCCGCCGTCGGGGCCGCCGATGCCCTCGTTCGCCTGCGCCCTCCGCAATCGCCACCTTCGATTCCCCAATGAGCGGTGCCATTCGCATGGGTCCTGTGCCGACACCGCATGCGCCGACGCTGCTCCGCGGGTTCCGGCCCTGGAGACTTCCGGGACCGCCGGTTCTCGCGGTCCTCGCGGTTCTGACAGCGACTGCGTCTTGCGTCCTGCGAGCGGCCGAGGATCTCGGGGTGGCCGTACGGGCGCGGTTGGAGGCGCATCTGCTTGAGCACCGGATTCCCGGAGGCGCGATCGGTCTGCTCGATGCCGGGACCTATCACGCCGTTGCCGCCGGCATCGGAAACCGGGAAACAGGGGCGCCCGTCACTGACCGTTCCCTTTTCCCGATGGGATCGGTCACCAAGGTGTTTACGGGAATGATGCTGGCCCACGTGGTGAACCGCGGCCTGGCGCGTCTCGACGATCCGGTGACGGATTACCTTCCTGCAGAGGTTCGGCGAAACGTCAGGGCGTTGAATACTGTGACGTTGCTGGACCTCGCCACCCACACTTCGGGAATGACCGACAGCGCCCCGGAGGAGCCATCGGCCCAGGTGTACTACGACCTGCCGCCCGATGAATCCTTGGTTGCGGACTGGATCGCCTGGACACCCACTCCGCCCGAGCCCGGGGATCCGTACCTATATTCCTATTCCAACAAGGGGTTCCTGACATTGGCCTTCGCCGTGGCCGAGGCGGGCAGGCTGGGCGGCTACAATCCGCTGTTTCAGGAGTTGTTCCGCACCCCGCTGGAGCTTCGGGAACTTCAGACCCGGGGGACGCTGGGACCGGAGCTGCTGGCGACGGTGGTTCCAGGCTACGGCGACTCGGACCGCCCGAATCGCAACGTGGGTCACGGCGTGAACGGCAATCTCCGCGATCTGGAGCCGCTGCTGCGCGCCCTGCTCCTGTCGCCGGGCACGCCGCAGCCGCTTCGGGATGCCATCGCCCTGTCACAGCGTCCGACACGTTCCAAGCTGCTGAACAACACCAACCGCTGGGCCGGGCTGGGATGGGAGGTGGATACGGGCCACCCCTATACAATCTCCAAGAACGGCGCGACCGCGGGCGTCTTTTCCTTGATCCGGCTGTGTCCGCAGGAGGATCTGGCCATCGTCCTCATGCTCAATGGAAAGCCGCGCGGCGACGATTCCGGGAACGGTCTCGGGGCGCTGGCGGAGGCCGTCTTTGAGATCGTTCAGGCCCGGCGTCCGGCGAATCTGGCCTTCAAGCGACCCACGATGAACGGGGATGGGCGATTCGTGCAGCGCGCGAACGACGGATTGAAGGCGCCCAATAACTTCTGGCAGGGCGAGCGCGAAGGGGCGTGGTGGCTGGTGGATCTTCAAGGGGTCCATGCGGTCGGACCCTTGTTCGTGCTGCCGCTTTGGACCACGGAGTCGCCGCAGCCGTACACCGTTTGGACGTCGCTGGACGGAAAGGCGTGGACGCTGTGGGTGGACCGGAGCGGATGGACGAATCCGCCGGCGCTGGCCGGAGACCGCCTGACGCCGCCGCCGACCTTTGCCCGCTTCATTCGGGTGCAGCAGGCCGGCGCGCCGCTCCGCTTGGTGGAAGTGGAGGTATTCGCCGGGGCCGACCCCGCGCAGGCGGCGCTGAATCTGGCGGATGCCCGGCTGGCTGTGCCTGCTGGCGGGCTCGGGCCGGGACGCGGCGAGTATTCCTACACCCGGCTGACGGGAACCCCCGGGGTGACCTGCACGGCGTGGCTGTCGCGGGACCTTCGAGAGTGGGTGCCCCTCGATCTGGCTCTCGGCGATCCTGAAGTGCGTGTGGAGGCCCCTGGAGTCTCAGAGCGGCTGATCTGGAAACTACCGGAAGCGGCTGCATCCGACCCGGGTCCGCTGTTCGTGCGGCTGGTCGCCGCTCGAGCCGGAGCCGATTGACGGGACGTGGTTGGAGCGCATTTCGCTTCTTTGGGACCGCGGGGACTTCGGAGATATTCTCTGGTGAAGACCATCGGCGAATAAAAGGAGACGGAACTTCCGTGCTTCCGAACCGGCGACGTGGACACCCTTCACACCCGACCGGGAATGGCCAAGTTCCTCTGTCCGGAATGCGGGCCGTCCGGGTGTGATAGAGAACGCATGACGGAACGTTCTGACCGCGAGCTGATCGCCGCCTTCGTCGAACATCAGTCCGATCCCGCCTTCGCCGAAGTGGTCCGGCGGTATCTCAGTCTGGTGTACTCCGCCGCCTTTCGGATCACCGGGAGTTCCGACTCGGCCGAAGACATCGCGCAGGGGGTGTTCCTGGATCTGGCCCGCAAGGCCCGATCGCTGTCCCCCGGGGTGGTCCTCGCAGGGTGGCTCTACCAGGCGGCGACGTTCCGGGCGGCAAAATGGGTGCGCACCGACCAGCGGCGCACTTCCAGGGAGACGGAAGCCATGAGATTGCAGCAACTGAGCCCCGGTCCAGCGTCTGAGGACACCGATTTGTTTCCGCTGCTCGATGATGCCTTGCAGCGTCTTTCCGAGCCCGATCGAACGGCCATTCTGCTTCGATTCTTCAATCAGAAGGACTATCGCTCGGTCGGGCAGATGCTGGGACTGAGCGACGACGCGGCTCGAAAGAGAGTGGATCGGGCCTTGGAGCGGCTGCGGGAAATCCTGGTGGTCCGGGGTCGCCAACCCACGGTGGCCTCGCTTTCGCTGGCGCTGGGGGCTCTGGGTTCCCATTCGGCGCCGTCCACCTTGGAAGCTTCAGTGACTGCGGCGGTCGCGGCGGTCTCCCAGGCGCCCATTCCCGTGGCGACGGCGGGTTTGGCCCAGATCGTTCCTCTCAAGACACTGACCGCGGTCGGCATGGCGTCGCTGGCGACGGTGCTGGCCTTCGTCCAACAGAATGAAGTCCAAGCGCTCCGTCAGGCGATCGCCGACGCGAAAGGGCCGATTCCCGTTTCTGTAGCGGCCTCCGACCATTTGTCCGGGAATCCCTCACCCGACTTTGGGCAGGAGGAACTCGTCCGACTCCGGGCCCGGGCGGCCGAACTGCGCCGTCAGCTCGCTCAGGCGGCCCTCCGTTCGCCTTCGCCGGTCTCTCCCGCTCCCGCCGAAGGAACGGTCCTCCTGAAGCCGGGAAGCCGGGTGGCAGTGGCCGAGTTGACCGAGGCGGGATCCGCCACTCCCGAAGCCGCGTTGCAATCCCTGATGGCCGCCCACCTGCGAGGTGATCCCGACCGGCTCCTCGAGCTGATGCTATTGCCTGCTGAGGTGGCGGCGCGGGTCGCGGCCCAGCAGCGGAGCGAGGAAGTTGTGGAGCGGCTCCAAGCTGAAGCGAAGGAGGTCCGGGATTCGGGGGAAACGGTGGAATTGCTGGCCGTGCGCTTCGATCGGGAGGATCGGGCGGAAATAGACATCGTCCGCCAGCGTCCCGACAGGAAGCCGGCCACCGAGACCGAGGTATGGGGCAGGACCCATTCGGGCTGGAAGCGGCTTCCCATCTCCTTGTCGCGCCTGCCCGCCGACCCGGTCCCGGCGAATTCGCACCTTCGGGAATCCATATCGCCATGAAAGATCCGTCGGTTCTTACAGGGACGTCGCGTCTTCGGGGAAGCAACGTGCTGTCCCTGATGGCCTGGGTTTGGACCGTTGTGGCCATAATCCTGGCCCTGGCCCGGTGGCGGGAGGTCCGTCTCCTGCGGGCCCAACTGGCCGGCGTCGTTCCCACCGAATTTCCGGCCCCTTTACCTTCACCGGCAGCCCCCGCCGCCGTCCCCGTCGAAGCGCGGCCCTCAGGCGGCACGCCCTCGCCTGAATTGCTGCGGGCCCGGGCGGACGTGGGCCAGTTGACGCGAGAGCTGATTGCCCGGCGGCAATCCGCGGCGGATTCGGAGGGCCGGTCCCCTGACGCCTCCCGCGAACTGGAACGCCTCATGCAGGGGCGCAATCCGTCGGATCACCCGGACTTCGTCGCGGCGGAATCCCTGCAGAACCGGGGCTTTGCATCACCGGAGGAGGCACTGGAGACCTTTTGGTGGGCGCACGCCGGTCCCGACCGGGGCGTGAAATCCGAGGACCTATGGTGGTCGCCTACCGAACCGGCGGGTGAAGGCTACCACTACGAGATCGGTCTGGGATATGGCGTGGGACCCTTCACCGGATACCGTGTGCTGAGCCGTGAGGAGATCGGTCCCGATGAAGTGCTGATCACCCTTCAGCGGCAGGAACAGCACCACGTGATCGAGGAGGAGGCGCGTTTTATCCGGACAGACACTGGGTGGAAACGCAAGCCCTCCATCCGCCGGGTAAAGAATGACCCGTAGGATGGCAGGGTGGCGGCTCGTTCACGCGAGGGACCGCACGTCGCGGTCCCTGAGCGTAGCCGCGCCCCGCTTGAAGTGGAACACCGGGGGGCGGGATTGGAGGCAGCGGAAGGGATCGGCAAGATTGGGGTCGCGGGGCCGACGTGACAAAGTGCCAGGCCCTCGCCGCAGGTCTCAGTTCCAGTTCATCGCCATTTCGATTTCTTTCCGCCAGACCTGATAGGCGGCTTCGGTGAGGTGCAGGCCGTCGTTGGTGAACTCCGCCTTCAAGCGCCCCTCTTCGTCGCGCATGAGGGCATGCAGATCGAGGAAGGAACAGCGAAACTCCGCCGCGAGCCGCTTCAGCCGTTCGTTGAAATCCCGCACGGGCGCGTTCTGCCGATCGTGGTCTCCGCGCGTGGGCAGGATGGACTGCACATGCACGCGCAGATCCGGCCGGCGTTCGCGAATGCGCCGGAGCAGTTCGCGGTAGCCGGCCTCCAGGGTGGCTCCATCGCGGCCGGCGTTGAGGTCGTTGATGCCGATGAGCAGGAATACGTCGCTGGCAGCGCAGTCGAAGATCGAGTGGTCGAGCCGCTGAAGCACGCCGCGCGGATCGTCGGGCGGCAGCGCGTTGCCGATGACGTCCGCGCCGATGCCGCGATTGAGCACGCGTCGGCCGGGGAAGTACCTCGCGACTTCGAAGCCCTCGGTAATGCTGTCGCCGGCGAGCACCACGTATTGCAGCGTCTCGTTCTGCTCCCGGAACGCGCGCACGCGGTTTTGCCAGTGCAGCTTGAAGAGCGCAGCCCAGTCCACAGGCGGCGGCTTCGCGGAGAGTTCGGAGGACGCCGGCTGGGGATCGCCCGCCGGCGATGCGGATTCCGCCGCCGGGAGTCGGTAATTCAGCGGACCGGCGAGCATCAGGCCGGCAAGCAGCGAAGCAAAGCTGCGGGTGTAGGTGCGGTTCACTCGGGCAACGTCGCAGGGGTTCACCATGGAACCAAGGAGCGACTTTAGCCCGCGCCGTTCCGGTGCGTTCGTCGCGAGGCGCCGCGGCGCGCGACGGTTCGACAATCAGGTGTCCAGTTCCGTCATCTGGGTCGGCTGGATTTCCAGGACCAGCCGCCTGGAGGGCGAGTCAACGCGTCGGGAGTTGTCGAGTTTCGGGTTGTGCAGCCGTCACGCGGTGCGAATCCCCTTACGTCATTCTCGGTTGCACGTACGGCTCAGCTTGCCCCACCCACCTTTGCTTCTCTCTCAAGGCACGGTGACGACTTGGTAGAAGCGCCCAAGCTCTGCCCCGGCGGTCGTGTCCGTCTTGGACGCGGAACTGCCCGAGGCGGTCACGTCGCCCGAGAGATCGGTCCAGCCGGCCTGGCTGAGGGCGGTCTTGTATTGGACCCGATAGGTCTGGGCAGCCGTGGAATCCCAAACCAGATTGACCCCTTGGCCCGTGAGCGTGAGGGACGTGATGCGGAATCCGCCACCGGAGGTTCCGGATCCCGGGGTGTACACTTCGAAATTCGCCGGCGTCGAGACGGGGCTGTTGGCCGCCATCAGGAGCAGATATCGGCCGGCCGTGACAGGCACCACCTCGAAATCACCGGCGAGATTGGAACCGGCCAGTTGTTCGTTATTCGGACCGTACAGATACCAGGTTCCAGCGCCGTTGGAGGGCAGGCCATCGAAGAAAAGTCGCTGTCCCGGGACTCCTTCGAAACGATAGGCCACGAGGCCAAGACCGGGATCAATAGTTTGCGACACCAGTGAATTGAAGGGAAGCACGGGCTGGGATTCCATGTTCAACAACCGGGCGGAATACGTGGCGGGAGTGGGCAGTTGGCTTTCAAAGAACAAACGGTAGGTTCCGCCCACCGGCAGGGTAATGGGGGCGACATCCTGGTCGGAGTTTCCGTTCAGAAATCGGATCTGCCCGTCGGGCATCATCAAGCGGACCGTCACGTTCGCGAAGTCATTCTCCAGCGAATCGTAAACCAGCCGCTGTGCCGGTTGGCCGGCGAACTGGTACACGTCGGTGCGGTAACCGGGATCCAGGTTACCATTGACGGTCGAGTTGAGAGTCAATGTCGGTAGGTCTCCCGTGAGGTCCATGAGACGATAGCGGTAGGTGCCGGTGGCGGCGGCGCTGTTGCCCCGGATGACCAGTTGATAGGTGCCCGAGCGCGGCAGAACATAGGGCCCCGAATCGGACACCGGATTGATCGAGAAGACGACGGTGCCCAGCGGTTCGCGCAACTCGGCGATGAGGTTGCCGCCACTGCTGCGATCCTGACTGTCGAAGTACACCCAAAGCCCGGCGGGCGCGGTGAAGGTGTTGGTGTCCTGCTGGGCCGCGGCAAGGGTCCCGTCCCGCACGGTGCCCAGACCGCTGACGGCAACGGGGGTGTCGCTGTGGTTGGATGCGTTGAACTGGTACTGCAGCGGGGTGGCGTTGTCCGAATATCCCTCCACCAGGAGCCAGTAGGTGCCGGTCACCGGCAACACGACCTCACCGAGGTCGGTGGTGATGGACGCCGGCGGGAGGACGTTCTGGTTTGCGGGACCGACTAGTCGCCAATTGGCCAGGTTCAGGGTGGCGGACTGGTTTTCAAAGTTCAGGCGCTGGCCGGCGGTGGCATTGATCTGGTACGCCACGGTCGAGTTGGCGGGGTTCAACGTGCCGGAAGTGGTCCCGGTGAGGTCCAGGGATGCTGCCGCCGCGAGGTCCAGGATCCGAAAGCGGAAATCGCCGATGACGGCGCCGTTGCCGTCAATCAGGACGGTGTAGAGCCCGTTCTCCAGCAAGGTCACCGGGCCGCTGTCCGTGCTCTGGTTGATGAAATCCCACACCAGGGCGCCGCTCGGTGCCATCAGCCGGCAAAAGATCTGTTCAGCATCCGAGTCCAGCGAGTCGTAGTAGATCCGTTGCCCGACGGAACCGTTGAAGGTGTACCGATGCTGTTCCCCGGCTTCGGCCACCGACCCGTTCACCGTGGCCCCCAACGTGAGCGAACCGTCCAGCCATTCGGAGGTGATCATCTGGAAGGAGAAGGGAACGGGACCGGCCAGGCTGCTTCCCCAAGCCGACAGGACGTAGGTCCCATTCAGGGGAAGGGCGACCTCGAAGTCGGCGCCAATTCCGGCGGTGGCCAGGTTCACGTTGTTGGGACCATAGAGAGACCATTGCCCGCCGGCGTTGGCCCCGAGCCCATCCAAGTACAAATGTTGTCCGACGGTTCCTTCGAATCGGTACAGCTTGGCCGATATCCCGGGATCCAGTGTTCCCGTGAGGAGGGTGTCCCAGGACAGGACAGGGAAGTTGGCAACATCCAGCAGGCGAAACTGGTAGGGCCCGGTGGCGGATCCGTTGCCGTCCATGGTCAGCGTGTAGATTCCGGAGTCGAGCAGGGTGAACGGCTCCACATCGTTGTCCGAATTCCGTTCCCAGACGGTGACGCCCGCCGGGTTGGTGAGGCGGGCGTTGATCGGGAGCGAATCCGCGTCCAGTGCGTCGTACACCAGGCGCTGTCCCGCCGCGGCGGTAAAGGTGTACGCTTCCTGATCCCCGGGATTGGTAATCGAGCCGGTGACGGTCGAGTTCAGGGTCAGCGGATGTGACGTCACCACGGAAGTGACCGCCCGGAACGAAAAGATCACCGGGGTGGCACTGGTGCCATAGAGCACCAGCACGTGGGGGCCGGACAGGCTGAGTGTGATCTCAAAGTCGGCTCCAACTCCGGCGCTGGCGATGAAGGCGTTGCCGAGACCGTAGAGATACCACTGGCCTCCGCTATTGGCCCCGAGTCCATCAAAATACAGGCGCTGTCCGGCGGTGCCATCCAGGCGGTAGATCCAGACGGAATTTCCCGGACTCAGGGTTTCGGTGACGACCGTATCCAGCGGCACGACCGGTTGGGCTGCCACGTCGAGGATGCGGAATGCGTAGGGGCCGACCGCCGCTCCAGAGCCGTCAATCAGGAGCGTATAGGTCCCGGACTCCGGCAGGGTAAACGGTTCGACGTCGGTATAAGCGTTGCGAGTCCACACGTTGACTCCACTCGGAGCGGTCAAGGCGGCAGTGAGTTGCGCCGTGTCGGTGGCCAGGGCGTCATAGAGAATCCGTTGCCCGGCGGTGCCGACAAAAGTATAGCGCTCCTGGGCTCCCGGCTCATCGAGGCTTCCGCTGACAGTGGCTCCCAAGGTCAGCGGCAGATCGGCGGAAACGGTGCTGGTGAGAATGCTCGCCGCGATGGCCAGGCGAAGGAGGCTGCGAATGAACATAGTCATCACAGGCAACGCATAAGGTGCCCGATTTCTTACAAGCAGCGCAATGACTGCGGAGTGACGGGCTTTCCGTGATCAGGTGCGGGGACGCGACGAGGGTCAGGGACTAGGGACTCACATAGCTCCTCCCTTCAGGGGGGCGAAGTTTCCGGGTCAACGATCCTCTCGCGCCGGTACTTGCGTCGCAGAGCATGGCCCGGCCACACTGAGGCTCCTCACTCGCTGTATGTCTCCCCTGGAACTGAAGGCGACGCTGTCGGACGGGTTGCTGTCGTTTCCCGTCACGGATTTCGATGCCCGCGGTGACTTCCGTCCCGCCACCTATGCGGCGCGGCTCGAATGGCTGGTGCCCTACGGCGCGAGCGCACTGTTCGCCGCCGGAGGCACGGGAGAGTTTTTCTCGCTGACGCTGTCCGATTACCCGGCGGTGATCCGGACCGCGGTCGAGACTTGCCGCGGCAAAGTGCCGATCATCGCCGGCGCGGGTGGCCCGACGCGGCACGCGATCGCCTGCGTGCAGGAGGCCGAGCGGCTCGGCGCGCAGGGCGTGCTGCTGCTGCCGCATTACCTGACCGAGGCGGGGCAGGAGGGCTTGGCGGCGCACATCGAGGTGGTGTGCCGGGCGACGCGGCTCGGCATCATCGTTTATAACCGCGGCGTCTGCCGGTTGGCTCCGGCGACGCTGGCGCAACTGGCGGACCGCTGTCCGAACCTGATCGGGTTCAAGGACGGCCTGGGCGAGATCGAACTCATGGTCGCCATCCGGCGGAAGCTTGGCGAACGGTTCGCCTATCTCGGCGGGTTGCCGACGGCCGAGGTTTATGCCGCGGCTTACCGGGCGCTCGGCGTGCCCGTCTATTCGTCGGCGGTGTTCAATTTCATCCCGAAGACCGCGATGGCGTTCTACCGGGCGCTCGCGGCGGGCGACGAGGCGGCGATGCACCGGTTGCTCGACACGTTCTTCCTGCCTTTTCTGGAGATCCGCAACCGCAAGCCCGGCTACGCGGTCAGCATCATCAAGGCAGGCGCCCGGCTCGTCGGGCACGACGCCGGCCCGGTGCGGCCGCCGCTCGTTGACCTGGCGCCCGACGAGGAGGCGCGGCTCGACGCGCTGATCCGCGCGCTGGGACCCCAGTAACCTGCGCCGCTCCGATTCCGCGCCCGGATGACCGCCGCCGCCCCCAACATCCCCGGCGAGCGCGCCACCCGGGTCCGCTACGGCATCGTCTTCCTCCTGTTCCTGCTGACGTCGGTGAACTACGCCGACCGCGCGACGCTTTCGATCGTCGGCACGGATGTGGCGGGGAAGTTCGGTTTCGACCCGGTGAGGATGGGCTGGGCGTTCTCGGCGTTTTCGTGGTCCTACGTGATCGCGCAGATTCCGGGAGGCTGGCTGCTCGACCGGATGGGCTCGCGGGCGGTCTATGGCTGGAGCATCGCGCTCTGGTCGCTGTTCACCCTGCTGCAGGGTTTCATCGGGTGGTTCGAGGCGGGCGCGGCGTTCGCAGTGCTGTTCGTGCTGCGGCTGCTGCTCGGGCTGGCCGAAGCGCCGTCGCTTCCGGCCAACGCCCGGATCGTGGCCGCGTGGTTCCCCACGGCGGAGCGCGGGACGGCGTCGGCAATTTTCAACTCGGCGCAGTATTTCGCCACGGTGCTGTTCGCGCCGCTGATGGGCTGGGTCACGCATGCGCTCGGCTGGGAGTGGGTGTTCTGGGTCATGGGCGCGATCGGGCTCGGGTTCGCCGCGGCCTGGCCCAGGCTGATCCATGGCCCGCGCGAGCACCCGTGGTCCAATGCGGCAGAGCTCGCGCACATCGAACAGGGCGGCGGGCTGGTGGACATAGACCGCGGCGGCCGGCCGGCGGCGTCGAGTGGCGCGCGCCGGGGGATGCTCGGCGAACTGCTGCGGAGCCGGATGCTGGTGGGCATCTACCTCGGCCAGTATTGCATCACGACCCTCACGTGGTTCTTCCTGACGTGGTTTCCGATCTACCTCGTGAGGGACCGCGGCATGTCCATCCTCAAGGTCGGCCTCGTGGCCGCGCTGCCGGCGCTGTGCGGCTTCGCCGGCGGCATCCTCGGCGGCTGGTTTTCCGACCTGCTGTTGCGGCGCGGTTGCTCGCTGACGGTGGCGCGCAAGACCCCGATCGTGGCCGGCCTGCTGCTCTCGGTCAGCATGGTCGTCTGCAACTACGTCCAGGCCGAATGGGCGGTAATCGTCTGCATGAGCCTGGCGTTCTTCGGCAAGGGCGTGGGCGCGCTCGGCTGGGCGGTCATTTCCGACACGTCGCCGAAATCCATCACCGGGCTCTGCGGCGGACTGTTCAATACCTTCGGCAACACGGCCGGCATCATCACGCCGCTCGCCATCGGCTATATCCTGAAGCAGACGGGCTCGTTCAACTGGGCGCTGGTCTTCGTCAGCGCGCACGCGGTGGCGGGGGTCGTCTGTTACCTGGCCGTCGTCGGCGAGATCCGGCGGATCGAGCTGAAGGCGGGATGACCCGGCGCCCCCCAGAGACAGCGGAAAGGAACCACGGAATGATCGCCCCCCTCGTTTCCCGCATGCAGGTCATCCCCGTCGCCGGGGCCGACAGCATGCTGCTCAACCTCAGCGGCGCGCACGGGCCGTTCTTCACCCGCAACGTCCTGCTGCTCACCGACACGGCTGGGCGCATCGGGGCGGGCGAAGTGCCGGGCAGCGAGGCGATCCGGCAGACGCTCGAGGACGCGCGCACGCTCGTGGTCGGGCAGCGGACCGACCGTGTGACCGGCGTGCTGGACCGGATGCGGGAGCGGTTCGGCGACCGCGACGCAGGCGGGCGCGGACAGCAGACGTTCGACCAGCGGGTAACGATCCACGCCATGACGGCGGTCGAATCGGCGATGCTGGATCTGCTCGGACAGGAGCGCGGCGTGCCGGTGGCCGATCTGCTCGGCTCCGGCCGGCAGCGTGAGGTGGTCGAGGTGCTCGGCTACCTGTTCTACATCGGCGACCGGCGGAAGAGCGGCCTGCCGTATCGGAGCGCGCCGGAGGGCGCGGACGACTGGTTCCAGTTGCGCGACGAAGAGGCGCTGACGGCGGCGGCGGTCGTGCGCCAGGCGGAGACCGCGCATGCGCGCTACGGGTTCAACGACTTCAAGCTCAAGGGCGGCGTGCTGGCCGGCGAGGCGGAGATGGAGGCGGTCGCAGCGCTCAAGGCTCGGTTCCCGGCGGCGCGGATTACGCTCGACCCGAACGGCGCGTGGTCGCTCGAGGAGGCGGTGCGGCTCTGCCGCGGGCGCGGAGACCTGCTGGCCTACGCCGAGGACCCGTGCGGCGCCGAGGGCGGGCGCAACGGCCGCGAGGTCATGGCGGAGTTCCGCCGCGCCACCGGTCTGCCGACGGCGACGAATATGGTCGCGACCGACTGGCCACAGCTCGAGGAGGCGCTGCAGTTGCAAGCCGTGGACATCCCGCTCGCCGATCCGCATTTCTGGACGATGGCCGGCTCGGTCCGGGTGGCGGAGGCCTGCCGCGCGCACGGGCTGACGTGGGGTTCGCACTCCAACAACCACTTCGACATCTCGCTGGCGATGTTCACCCACGTCGCCGCGGCCGCTCCGGGGAAGACGACGGCGATTGACACGCACTGGATCTGGCAGGATGGCCAGCAGTTGACCAAGCAGCCGCTGCGGATCGAGGGCGGATTGCTTCAATTGCCAGCGCGGCCGGGACTGGGCATCGAAGTGGATCTGGCGCAGCTTCAGGCCGCCCACGCGCTTTACCAGCGGCACGGGCTCGGGGCCCGCAACGATGCCGTGGCGATGCAGTGCCTGATTCCCGGGTGGACGTTCGATCCCAAGCGGCCGTGTCTGGTGCGGTGAGGGGGGCGTGCGAATGGGGAAAGACACGGATTGCACGAATTCGCTTCGCACGAACCCGGCCTTTTCCTATTTCGTGAAGATCCGTGTGCTCAGTGTCTGTCCTCCTTCATTTGCCGTCCTCCGGGTGAGTCTCACACCAAGGACGCGAGGGACGCAGAGGCGGAGAATTCCGATCTTGGGATGGGAGGGACCACGACCGTGTCAAAATTTGGCAGGGACGGGCTTCGGTACGTCCGCAACTTTTTCCCGCAGCGCGTGTGAAGTCGCTGCGGGGAACGTGGGAAGCCCCAAAGCGTGTGGACTTCCCTTGATCCCCGTCGTTCGTCCACGGGCGCAGCGGGTCTATAATGGCTCGCGGGTGGAAGACGACCCTACCATCAATTCGGTCAGGGCTTGACCGGGACCAAGATGAGGTTGGCCTCGGAGGGATGCCCCTGTGTGAGAACCGGATAGGCCGTTTCGGTGGTCATCACCAGGTCGCCGCCGCAGCGGATGCGCGCCGAGACCGTGTAGCGATGGGTGGGATCCACCGAGATCGGGTCGTAGTGCAGGGTGAACGGAATCGGAGCCGACTCGCGGGGATCAATCATTTCGCGGGCGATCGTGAAGGCCGGTGCATCGGCGCGGGAGACGTCGTCGAGGCGGACTTCGATGGTGCAGCCGGGGGTGACGACGAATTGGTCGTAGTTGAGGGTGCCCGTAAGGGTAAGGCGCGGGGCCGGCGGTTTGGACTGGCAGCCGGCGCACGCCAGCGCCGCGAGGGCCAGGCCGGTGAGGATCGAGGGAATGAGTTGCATGGAGAGGGAATGGACGAAGAAGGGGATCCGCCAGCGTCTGGCCGCCCGGGGAGCGGTCACGGGGCGAGGACGATCTGGATTTTTTCGTAGATCAGCCGGGCGAGCTCCGATTCACCCAAGGTGCCGACGCGGATCTTGAGTTCGGTCTTGGCCGACGACAGCGGGCGCATCTTCACCGAGACTTTTTTCAGGTCGGTGGTCCGCCCTTCGATGTAGGCCGCCATGGCACCGCCCTGGGCATCCAGTTCGACGATGTCGAGCGCGTTGAGCGCGGCGCGGCTGGCACGCCACACCTGGTCCATGGGAACGTCTTCGACGGCCCTCAGGCTTCCCCGGGAGTATTCCATGCCCGCCGGAGAGGACGCAGTGGGGGGCGTCGAGCATCCGGCAAGGATCGCGATGGCTGTGAGACATCCCACGAGGAGGCCGTGGAAACGCCGGCTGGGAAATCGCTTCATTCGCCAGGAAGAAGTATCCGGCGAAGGAACATCCGCCAAGCGCGACGTTGTTCCCTGGGCCTCATCGGAAGTCACTCGGCCAGCAGGAATCGGAGGTCGTCCAGGGTCAGGCTTTGGGCGAAGGTTTCCTCACCCAGGATGTCGCTGGCGAGCTGCGACTTCTGGCGTTGCAACGCCCGGATCTTCTCCTCCACCGAATCCTTGATGAGCAGGCGGTAGGCGATGACTTTTTGCTTCTGCCCGATGCGGTGCGTCCGATCAATCGCCTGAGCTTCCACCGCCGGATTCCACCACGGGTCGAATAGCACGACGTAGCTGGCCGCGGTGAGATTGAGTCCGAAGCCGCCCGCCTTGAGCGAGATCAGGAAGACGGCGGCGCCGTCATGGGCCTGGAATTGACGCACCAGATCACCCCGCTTCTCGGTCCCGCCGACCAGGTAGTAGGTGCTCCATCCGCGCGCGGCGATGGCTTCCCTCAGGAGGTCGAGCATTTCCACAAACTGGGAGAAGACGAGCACCTTCTGTCCCTCTTCCATGAGGGGCTCGAGCGTCTCCAACAGCGCCTCGGCCTTGGCGCTTTCGGCGGTGGAGTCCGGCTTGGCCAGACGTGGGTGGCAGCAGATTTGTCGCAGGCGGAGCAGGGACGTGAGGAAGTTGAAGCGGTGCTTGGCGAGGGCGGCGGGCGTCTGCACTCGCAGCAGCATGGCTTGAGCGCGCTTGAGTTCCGCCCGATAGAGCGTCCGCTGCTCGCCTTCCAGCTCGCAAAACAGGTCCTCCTCGATCCGGTCGGGAAGATCCTTGGCGACCTGTGACTTGGTGCGGCGCAGCAGGAAGGGGCGCACCCGGGCGGCGAGGCGCTGGCGGGCGAGGGTGTCGCCGCGGGCGTCGAAGAGACGCGCGAATTCGGCCCGGCTGCCCAGCGCTCCGGGCATGGCAAAGCTCATGAGGCTCCACAGGTCGAGCAGCTTGTTCTCAATGGGGGTTCCCGACAGCACCAGCCGGTGCCGCGCCCGGAGTCCCCGGGCGATCTGGGCGGTGATGCTGGCGGGATTCTTGATGTACTGGCCTTCGTCCAGAATGACGGCATGAAAGGCCTGGCGGGACAGGGCCTCGCCCACCATGCGGAGCTGGTTGTAGTTGAGGATGTGGATGTCGGCCTGCGAGGCGAGCGCCGGAAGGTCCTTGACCTGCTCGCTCCGCCAGACGGCGACCCGCAGGTGCGGCGCAAAACGGGCAGTCTCGGCACGCCAATTGTCGGTGACGGATTTGGGGCAGACCACGAGCACGGGAGCCTCGGCTCCAGGGCCGTCCTCGACCGCCGCGGGGGCGCTGCCGCCTTTGCGGCGCGCAGCTCCCTTGGCCGGCGGAGGGGCGGTCCCCGCGGCGGATGGCGGATCCCCGCGGCCGGCGCCAGCAGATTCCACGGCTCGAAGCCAGGCCAGCCAGGTCAGGGTCTGGAGCGTCTTTCCCAGGCCCATGTCGTCAGCCAGAATTCCCCCGAAGCGGTTTGTCGCGAGGTAGCACAGGAAGTGGAAGCCGTCGCGTTGGTAGGGACGCAATTCGGCCTGGACGGTGCCGGGCACCTCCGGGGTGACCCGGGATTGGATCTCGGCGGCGCGGCGCCGGATCTGTTCATACTTTTCCGGAGCGACGAATGCCTGGGCGGCGGTGTCGGCAAGCTGCAGCGCGTGGAACCGTTGCGATTCGCTGGTGAGCTCGTGCGGATTGATGCCCAGGCGGGCGAGCTGCTGGTCCTCCTCGGGCGACAACTTGAACTCGAGCTTCCGCCAGCCCTTGGCTCCCAGGCGTACCCACTTGCCCCGGGCGTCGAGCAGCGCCTTGACCTCTTCGGGGGTCAACTGGGTGTCGGTTACCTCCAGCACCACCTTCAGGTCGAACCAGTCCATGCCCGCCTCGGCGACGTCGAGACGCACGCGTCCGGCAACCGAAGCCTGGGTGAACGAGGCCAGCTCGCCGCGAAGTTCCAGCCGCACCGAGTCCGGCACCGAAGCCAGCCACGCCATGAACTGGTCCGGAAACCGGGCGGTGACCCGGAGCAGCCAGCGCTGGCGGGCGAAGTCCCACTTGAAACCCGCGGGCTCCAGGAGCCGCGGCACCTCGGCCAGACGACTTCGCTCGAAAGTGACCAGACGTTCGCCGGCCGGCGCGGCGGCGCTCTCCGGGGTCTTCACTTCGAGCCAGGCGCTTCCGTTCCAGCGTTCCGTGTAGCTCGAATCGGGCGCGATCCCGAGGGCATCCAGCACGGCGTATTCGGTGTCATTGCCAAAGGCGATCGTCCGGAGCTCGCCCTGGAGGGCCGGCGCGAGGGGCACGGACTGGACCCGCTGGTGGAGCCGTTCGGGCAGGGAAATGCCGAGGTAGTGAAGCAACCGCACGCCCGGCGCGGTTTCGAGCGATGGCGCGGGAATGGCCGTGACGGCCGCGGGATCCAGCACGTGGTCCTCGACCGGGGGGCCGGCCCAGACCGCATCCGCCGTCAGGTACAACGTGGGCCGCCCGGGAAGCACGCTGAGGATCTTCGGCGCAGCGGCGCCGTCGGGCTGCACGAGGCGCAGGCGGTAGTCGTCCTGCTCGTCGAGCGCCGGATCCAACTGCCAGCGCAGCGGGGTGTCCGGACGCCGCAGCGGGTCCCCGTCCAAGCCGGTCAGGAACGGCTGGAGGGCGGGCAGGCGGAGCAGGCGGTTGAGCAGCCGCCGCGTCTGCTGGTCGTGGTAGGTGAGGCTGATGGGGTGTCCATACCGCGCGCGCTGGGCGAGGGGTTGCCAGAGCAGGGCGACTTCGGGCGCGAGCTGGTCGCCATGCTTCTCGTCGAACTCGCGGAACTTCCCGGCCTTGATGGCGGTCCAGTCGAGCGCCCCGGCTTTCCGGAACTCCAGTACTCCCTCGGTCTCGCTAAACCGGAGCCGGAGTTCCACTTCGTCCACGGGGCGGGCATCCTCGGCCGGTCCGAGCTGGAGGTTGCCGAGCAGGGTGCGCCAGCGCTCGACGTCGCGATTCCGGCGCCAGGTTTGGATCCGTTCCCGCAATCCGGTGAGATCGGTCACCGGCCGGAGAAACTCGGGCCATGCCAGTTCCCGTTCCTCGGCGGCGAGCGCCACATGGCGCCAGAACTCCAGCTCGTCGCTAGGTGGCACCGGCCAGAGGTCGAGTTTTTCCCAGCCGTTTCCGGAGAAGCGGATCCCCATCGCGGTCAGGTCATCGCCGGTGATGGCTGGCTTCTCGCGCAGCCGGGCGAACCGTTCTTCGATGCGGCGGACGAACTCGGCCTCCGTGCGCGAGAGATCGCGTCCCAGGGCTTCCGCGGCCTTTTGCGCCAGGACGCCGGAGGCGGCGGCACGTTCCTCCGCGCGGCGCCGTTTGCGTCCGCCGCCCGGACTCTTGGCCGAGGCCGCGCGATGCTCTGCCAGGAGCGCCAGCATCAGGCCGGCGGCGTGCTCACAGCCGCCGCCGGCGGGGCAGGTGCAGGTCTCCCACCAGGCGTGGGTCTCCGGATCGAACGCCAGCGATGTCTCCAGCAGGGTGCCGTCCTGGAAATTCGCCGCATACTCCCGACCGGGCCGCACGCAGCGGATGTCCAGCAAGGTCCCTGCGGCGTGCAATTGCTCGCCGCGCCGACGCGTCTCCGGCGGCAGTTCCTTGAGAAAGGTCTGGGCCGCGGCGGCTTCGAATGGGGCAACGTCTGCCGGTTCCATGTGGCGACAACGCTAGGGCAGTCCGCCGGTGGCGAACAAGCCGCGCCGCCAAGGAGAGGGGGCGGTGGCGCGAACGATCTTTTGGCATTTGGCGGCTGGGCAGGGGTTGCCGGGACTGGTTGGCTTGCGGCCGCATGAATTTGGAGCCGTATCTTGCCTGCTTGCATGAACTCGCCGATGCCAGCCGCGACGTCATCCTGCCGTACTTTGCCCGGGCGGACCTGGGAGTGGAGCTGAAGTCGGATGCTTCGCCGGTCACGCTGGCGGACCGGGGCGCGGAAGAGGCGATGCGGGCCCTCATCGAACGGCGGTTTCCGGACCACGGAATCATCGGTGAGGAATACGGCAATCACCGGGAGGATGCCGAGTTCGTCTGGGTGCTGGACCCGATTGACGGCACCCGCTCCTTCATCTCCGCCGTGCCCCTGTTTGTGACCTTGATCGGGCTCATGCATCAGGGGCGTCCTTTGCTCGGCGCCATTCAGCAGCCCGTCCTCCGGCAGTTGATGATCGGAGACGGCCGCCGCACGACGCTGAACGGAAGCCCGGTGCGGATGCGCCCCATGCCGGACCTCTCCCAGGCGACCCTCCTGACCACTGAGCCCCTGTTCGCCGCCCGGTACCAGAACGGCGACGGATTTGCCGCCCTGACGCAGAAGACCGCGCTCTACCGCACCTGGGGCGACGGCTATGGGTATCTGCTGGTCGCCAGCGGCTGGGCGGACATCATGCTGGACCCGATCATGAATGCATGGGACCTGCTGCCGCTGATCCCGTGCATCGAAGGCGCGGGCGGGCGCATCACCAACTGGCAGGGCGGATCCGCGATGGGGGGGAAGTCGCTGTCCGCCGTGGCCTGCGGCCCCGAGCTTCACGAGACGGTGATCCGGACGCTCAATCCTTGAAACCGGCGGGCGCAGGGCAGGCTACACCGCAGAGGATTTTCACCACAGAGGCGCTGAGACGCAGAGAAAGGCAGCGGGGATGTGGGCACTCCACGGCACGGCTTTTGCCGCGCAGAACGTTTGGTCCGAAAGGAGCGATCTTATGGGATAGCACTGCAAAGGGGCGCAATTGAATGAGCGGACATGGCCCGATGTTGGCTCCAGGCACGTTCACCCGTCAGTGATTCGGTTTCCGGAAGGAAATGGTTCATTTTCTTCGCGACCTTTGCGGCCTTGGCGTGAGGCATTGAACCGGGAGAGCCTCTGCTGCCAGCTTCCACGCCGGGGCAATCCCAGCCTGAATAGCCTCAACCCGGTGCTGACGGCGCGGGGGCTGAAGCTGCAATTTGCGGCGCATGAGGGCCAGGGCCAAAGCTGGCGAGGCCATCTTCATCACGTCCGGCGCGGAGGAGTTCGTCTTCCAGGCGGTGAAGCCGCGGACGTGGCAGGGGGCGCTCCGGGGCAAGGCCCGGATCAAGGGCGACCTGTTTGGCACCGGGATCGAATGGGAGGCGTCACGGTGACGCACCTGCTGGACACGCACGCCTGGATTCAGCGCGCCTTGGGCGAGCCGCTGCCGCCCCTGGTGGAGCGGACATTGACGGAATACGCCGACCGCCTTGCGCTGGCCGACATCTCGCTTTGGGAAGCGGCTAAGCTGGTGGAGTTTGGACAGCTGGAACTCTGCCCAAGGGCGTATCTCCGTTTTTTGACTGGGCCTGAAAGGCCTGGAGACTCCAGCCCGGGGCAGCGCGTTGGGCGCTGCCCCGGGTTTTGCGTGGCAAAACATCCGGCGCCCTGAAGGGGCGCCAGAGCCTCCCGCGCCCCTCCAGGGCGCACGATTCGATGGAGGCATGAGCCCCAGGGCATCGCCGGAGGCTCAGCCCTTGGCTGGGATTCGTGGCCCCGTCAGGGCCAAAAAAGTGAGATGCACCCCGCCGAGGATCCAGAATCCGGTGTCGCTCACGCCGGTTCAGGGCCAGGGAACGCGGCGGACAAATGCGGATACCAACCGAACCGCCACGCCCTCCCGTTGGGCGGCTTGTTCCAGCACCGCGTCGTGCGAAAGGGCGGTTCCCGGCGGTCCAAGGCCGGCGGCGGCGTTCGTGATCGCGCTGAGTGCTGCGACCCGGAGTCCAAGCTGCCGGGCGGCGAGCGCTTCCGGGACCGTGCTCATGCCCACCGCATCGGCTCCGAGCCGGCGAAAGGCCCGGATCTCCGCCGGCGTTTCGAAGCTGGGGCCAGGCACCGCCAGATAGACCCCTTCAGAACACCGGACCCTCACTTCCCGGGCGGCCTGTCGCAGCGCTTTGCGAAGCTCCGGGTCGTAGATCTCGTGGGCATCGAGGAAACGGGGGCATCCCGGTGGAGCGGGACCGCGCAGCGGGTTTTCGCCCATGCCGTTGATGTGGTCGGACAGCACCATGAAACTCCCCGGGCGAAGCTCCCGCCGGATCCCGCCGGCGGCGTTGGTGAGCAGCAGGGTGGAGACTCCAGCGGCCGCGAGGGTGCGCACCGGGAAGGTGACTTCCGCCATGGAGAATCCCTCGTAGTAATGGGCCCGGCCGCACAGCATCCACACCGGAGTTTTCCCAAGCCGCCCCACGATCAGCCGTCCCTCATGTCCGGGGACCGTGCCGCGCGGAAATCCAGGAAGCCGGCGGTACGGCCATTCACGGTGGATCTCGACGGCCCGGGCGATCCCGCCGAAGCCGGTGCCCAATTGGAGGGCCAGCTTTGGAACGGACGAGAGAGACCGCAGCAGCAGCCTGGCGGTGGATTCAGGCGTGGGGGTGCGAACCGTCATGGCAGGACTCGGTCACGGAGGCAGCAGGTCGGCGTTGGGTGCCCGGAGAAAGGCGAGCAGGTGGGCGAGATCCTGGGGATCGAGTCCTTCCTCCAGCCCCTCGGGCATCAGGGAGAGGCCGGTGGCCCGAATCTGCCGCACCCGGTCGCGGGTGAGGGTGGCGTCGGGGCTGCCCGGCTGCCGGAGCGTCATCCGCTGGACCGTTTCGCTGGCGATCAAGCCGGTCAGGGATTCGCCTGAGACCAGTTCGATTTCATAGGCAGCGTAGTCCGGTGCGACCTGCCGGTTGGGATCCAGAATATCGCTCAACAGGACCTCGGGTGCCCGGGTATTGGCATTGGAAAGGTCCGGGCCCACCCGCTGTCCGCGCCCTTGAAGGTAGTGGCAGGCGAGGCACAGCCTTGAGGCAATGGCGGCACCCAGGCGCGGATCACCGGTCAGTTGCAGGGCCGGCTGCATTCGGGTCAGCACTGCGGCGCGGTCGGACCCCGAATGGGCGGGTGCCGGCGGCGGACGCCCGGGCGCGGACGGTGGCTGGATTCGCCGGGCGAGTTCCGGAGAACGGCTGCCCGCGGCCGCCGCGAGCCGGATCCAGCGGTTGGTGGCGTCCTCGAAAATGCGTTGTAGATGGGGCTCACGAAGCGCTGCGTTCTCGACAGATCCCAGGGCCAAAGCGGCCTGGAGGTGGACCTCGGGTTCGGGGGTGCGGGACAGGGCAATCAGCCGATCGCCTAGTGCTGCCGCGCTGCTGGCATTCGTGGATCGGGCCAGTTGCACTCCAATGCGCTGCGCGGCCGCCGCCCGAACCCGGGGGCTGGGATCGGAGGCCGCCACGGTCAGGATTTCGGGATTGTCGCCGCCGAGTGCGCCCAGGGCGTGGAGCGCTGCGACACGGGATTCGGCGCGTGACGCCTGGGTGACGGCGCGCGCCAGCAGCGGAATCGCATCCGCGCGCTGTAGCTCGAGGATCCGGCGATGGGCGGTGTCGCGGTACCAGCCGTTGGCGTGGTCCAGCGCCGACACCAGCCGTTGCACAGGCGCGCCGTTGGTGAAGGCGTCCAACGCCGGCACGGTGCGGTCGCGAGTCCGCGAGCGGATCCGCCAGATGCGTCCCAATTCTCCGCCCTCGGCCCACGGTACCCGGTCCCGCATCTCGCGGGCCACCCAGTCGGGATGCTCCACAAACCGGCGGTAGAAGTCGGCGACATACAGGGCACCGTCGGGACCGGTGGCAAAGCCGACTGGATGGAACCAGGGATCGGACGACGCGAGGAATTCGCGGCCTTGTTCGGCGCGGGTGGCCCGGAAGGAAGGACCGTCGGGAACCAACACCCGCCGGTGGACCAGATTCCGCAGGCTTTCCCCGACGAAGGCGTTCCCCTGATAGCCGGCACCGAGAGCGTCGCCCCGGAAGATGTGGAGCCCGCTCAGGGCGTTGAAGTGATTGCCGGATTCGTTGTTGAAGACCCACGGGCTGGGAGTGAGAGGAAAGACCTCCCCGCGGTCCCCCGAAGGCAGGCAGTCTTGAAGCGGATCCGACGCCGCGGTGTCGGGGTTGCGGGCCAGGAAGGCGTCGGGGATGACTTCATGGCGCAGCGGAATGGTGTTCCAGGAGAGGAACCGGTGGCCCCAGTCATCGCGGGTGTGGCCGAACTGGCTGCGACCGGCCAGGGTTTCGAACTCCAGGGTGTCGGGGCGAAACCGAAAGTCGCGTCCGCGCAGCGGCACAGGCGCGGCCTGGGGCCGGCCCCCGGGGCGGATTTCGCCGTCGCTGCGCCCGTTGGCGCCATACACCCACCCGTCCAATCCCCAATACAGACCGTTCACCCGGAGTTGCGGATTGCCGGCGCCGAACCCCGTGAACAGGACGCGACGCTCCTCGGCGGTTCCGTCCCCATCGGCGTCCTTGAGAAACCACAGGTCGGGCGCCGAGGTGACGAGCAGGCCGCCATTCCAGGGAAGGACCGAAGTGAGAAACGGCAGCCGGTCGGCCACGATCAGCGCGGTCTCGTATCGCCCGTCGCCGTCCCGATCCTCGAGCCGTCGGAGGACACCGCCGTCGCGGCTGGACGGGTAGTCGCGCATCTCGGCCACATAGAGGCGTCCGGACTCGTCCCAGGCCATGGCCACCGGGCTGACGACGTCCGGTTCGGATGCGGCCAACTCGACGGTCAGGTCCGGATCTGCCAGCTGGAAACTCGCCAGCGTGTCCTTGGGGGCTAGTGGGGCCGCTGTCGCCGTCCATCCCGTCAGGACGGTCCACAGCATCAGTATTCGGGGAAGGGGACCGGGGGGCATTGGGTTGCGGGTTGAATTCCACAGAGGTCTCCTCGCGCGATACGGGAGGCTCCATTTCGAAGCGCTTCAGCCGGGTCGCCGGACGAATACCGCGGGCGGGTCGCCGGAAAAATCCGCGAGCATCCGGGGAAGCAATTCGTCGGGAACTGGAACGTACTTCCCGGTGGCTTCGGCCAGCAAATGGCCGCCGTTGTCCTGCAGGGTGGCCTGCGCCAGGAACAGGCGGTCCCGGCGGTTCGCGGTCAGTTCGCCCCGGGCGATTACCTCGGCCTCGGGCGGCACGGGACGCTGGAACCGCACGGTGAGTTCCGCGCAATAGGTCAGGCGTCCCGCGCGGACCCCAATGGCCCAGACCATGATTTCGTCCAGGGCTGTGGCCACCAGGCCTCCGTGGACGGTCCCGGGAAACCCGCACCATTCCGGACGGAACCGGAACCGGGCCTCCGCGACCTGATCGTCGGCATGCACCCGGATGCCAAACCCGGCGGGGTTCTCCAGTCCGCAGACGAAGCAATGGCGTGTGTTGGGGAGCGGCTGCATTTTCGGGAGGATAGCGGGTGAGGGGCGCCGGGGACCAGCGGAACCCGGGCGACGGACGGGGTGTGGGCGCCTCTCACTTTTTTGGATGGGGAGCGTGCGCCTCTGGCGTGCAGCACCGACTTCCACTCCCCGGTGTCGCTGCGAAAGGGGCGTGGGAAGCAGAACAGTCCACGAGGGTCTCGGCGGGGACGCCAAGACCCACACGCGGGACGCGTATGCTCCCCATCCAAAAACTGAGAGGCGTCGCAGCCGTGGCGATGGGGCGTTGAACTGGCGGGAGAGTCGCAGGATACTCCGGGGGTTGTGCATTATCCGATCAAGGAGCTGACCCAATCGCTGTTGGCGAGCTACCGGCAACATGGGGGCATCAATCACCTCGATGGGGCCAATCTGCCGTCCCGGGCGGTAGTGGTGGCCATCACGATGGATCTGCTCCGCCTGGTGTTTCCCGGGTTCTTCGACGAGCAGGTGATTCATTCCTCGGAGCTTCAGGCCGAGACCGCGTTGCGCCTGGATTCGGTGGCCGGACGGCTGGAGGACGAGATCTACAAGAGCCTGGGATGCTTTGGGTGCCCCGATGGCGGATCGCCGGACCCCCGGCCGGCGGCCCACGATCTGGCGACCCGCTTCCTTCGGCAATTGCCCGCCATCCGGGAACTCCTGCAGACCGACGTCGAGGCGGCGTACGCCGGCGATCCGGCGGCGCGGACCCGCGAGGAAGTGATCGTGGCGTATCCCTTCATCGAGGCCATCGCCGTCCATCGCATCGCCCATGTGCTCCACCGCGAGGGAGTGCCTCTCCTGCCGCGTATCATGAGCGAGTGGGCCCACAGCCACACCGGCATGGACATTCATCCGGGGGCGCGGATCGGGTCTCATTTCTTTGTGGATCACTGCACGGGGACGGTCATCGGGGAGTCCACGGAGCTGGGGAACCATGTCAAATTGTACCAGGGGGTGGGCCTGGTGGCGCGGTCGCTGGCGGCGGGGCAGGCGCTGCGGGGCACGAAGCGGCATCCCACCGTGGAAGACCGGGTGACCATCTATGCCAATGCCACGATTGTCGGAGGCGACACAGTGATCGGCGCCGACAGCACCATCGGCGCGAATGTGTTCCTCATGCACAGCGTGCCGCCGCAGAGCCTGGTGCTGATGGAGGGCGTCGGCGTGCGGGTGACGCACAAGCGGGATCGCGGGGCCGGATCGGACTTCCAGATTTGAGAAGCCCGGCAGCCGGGTGGAGGGAGGTGGCAATTCCACTTGCCTCGCGTCCGCACGACGACTTTCTTTTGCCGCACCGATTTCGACTGCTTGAAGGAACTTCGCCAGCTTTGGGATTCTCTGCCGGACCGCGCGCCGTTTTTTGCGGCGCTGGCTGGTTGGTGCGCCCTGTTTCACTTCGTGGGGAACTCCACCTTCGGTTACGTGAACAGCCCGTCCATGTTCGGCTGGCTCACCGGATGGTACCAGTTGAAGTCCACGGGGGAATCGGGGGATGAACTGGCGCCCTTCGTGCCGTTTCTGGTGCTGGCGCTCCTGTATTTGAAGCGGGAGGATCTGGCGTCGGTGCCCAAGCGACCCTGGACCCCGGCGCTGATCCTGGTGATCGGCGGCCTCCTGCTGCATGCCCTGGGGTTTGTCGGCCAGCAGGTGCGCATCTCCGTGGCGGGATTCATCATCGGTACTTGGGGATTGATGGGGCTGTTTTGGGGGTGGCAGTGGATGCGGGCGACCCTGTTTCCCTGGTTCCTGCTGGTGTTTGCCATCCCGGTGGCGGCGTACACCGACGGGCTCACCTTCCACCTCCGGCTGCTGTCCACCCAGGTGTCGGTGGGCATCTGCAACTCGCTTCTGGGGCTGGATCTGCTGCGCCTCGGCACCACGGTCTTCCATCAGCCCGCCAGCGGCGTCGGTGGATTTCAATTCGACGTGGCCGCGGCCTGCAGCGGCATGCGCAGCGCGAGCGTGGTGCTGCTGCTGGCGCTGGTGTACGCGTTCATCAACTTCCAGTCCCCGTGGCGGCGGCTGCTGGTGATCGCGTCTTCGGTGCCCTTCGCGCTGATCGGCAACATTTTCCGGCTGGTCGTGGTTTTCGTGGTGGGCGAGGCGTTCGGGGAGGACGCCGGCAAGATGATCGAGACCAAGTTTGGCTTCATCACCTACCTGGGGGCGCTGGCCGGACTGTTCTTCCTGGGATGGCTCTTGCGGGAGCCCCGCCCTCCGGAAGGCCCTTCCGCGCCTGCGGCGCCGCAGGAACCGGCTCCTGAACCTTCCGTCGCATGAGCCGAACCTCCGCGATCCTTTTGGGAATCACGCTGGCGCTGGTCGCTGCGACCTACGGCCTGCTGACCCGGGTCCGGGACCGCCAGACGCTCGGAGCGGCGGCGGTGCGGCTCACGCCGGTGCCGCTGATTTCCGCCGATGGCCGGATCACCCGCACGAATTCGGTGTTTCTTCCCCTGCGGGTTCCCGGCTATGAGGCGCGGCCCGGGGTGGTGAGCGATGTCGAGATTGCCGGATTGCCGCCGGACACCTCCTTCGGGCGCCAGATCTACCGGTCACTCACCGACGACCTCTTCATCGCGCAGGCTTCGGTGGTGCTCATGGGCCGCGATCGCACCAGCATCCATCAGCCGGATTTCTGCCTCACCGGCGTCGGATGGATGATCCAAAGCAAGCGTTACGACACGATCCCGCTTCCCGGAGCCGAAGGTCGCCTGCTGCCGGTTCAGCGGTTTGACGCCGTGTTGAACTACAGCGCCCCGGGCGGCGGCGCGCGGCGGAAGGCGGGAGTGTATGTCTTCTGGTTTGCCGCGGACGGCGAGGTCACCTCGAGCCACACGCAGCGGACCCTTTCCTTGATCCGGAACCTGGTCACCCGGGGCGTGCTCCAGCGGTGGTCCTACACCTCATTCTTCGCCGAATGCCTTCCCGGCGAGGAGGAGGCGACTTACGCCCGGCTCCGGGAACTGATCGCGGCCACCGCGCCACAGTTTCAACGCTTCGAGCTGGCCGATCGCCGGTAGCGCCGCTTTCGGGCTACCCATTTGCCGGCGGATTTTACAGTCTCCGCCCCGACATGCTTCGTCGCCAGCGGCAACTTTATGCCAAGCTTCAGAAGCTCCTCGACGTTGTCCTCTTCGGCGGAGCCCTGGCTCTGGCCCACTGGATTCGCTCCCTTCCGGCGCTCGACCCCGCCGGTGACATCGAGGGATTCAGCGGGTACGCCTGGTTGTTGACCGTCATCGTGCTGGTGACGCCCCCGGCTTTGGAACTCCAGGGGTTCTATTCGCGACCCCTGCTGCATTCCCGGCGGCAGACCTTCTGGCACCTCGTCAAGGCCGCGGCATGGATCACCCTGGCGCTGATCACCGCGTTGTTCATTCGCAAGGCAGAGGGCGCCCGCGGCGTATTGCTCCTGTTCGCCCCCCTTTCGGTCGTGCTGGTCTTCGTGAAGGAGGAAATCATCCGTTCCTGGGCCATCTCCCGGCTGGGACGCAATGCGGTCCGCAAGCGCGTCATTTTCCTCGGCCGGCCGGAGGATACCGAGGCGGCGGAACGGAAGATCCGCTTCGGCTCGTCAGGGCAGTTCGAAATCGCCGCCCGGGTCAATCTGGCCGAGACCACGGCCGCGCGGCTGACCGAGATCCTGCACGAGACGTCGGCCAATGCGGTGCTCGTGATCCCACGACAAGTGATGTTTGGCCAGATCGAGCAGTGCATCCAGGCCTGCGAACTGGAGGGGGTGGAGGTGTGGCTGCTGGCGGATTTCTTTCAGACCCGCCTGTCGCAAACCTCGGTGGACGAACTGGCGGGGCATCCGGTGCTGGTGTTTCGGACCGGTCCCGACGCCTCCTGGCAGGCGCTGGTGAAGTCGGCCATGGACTTTGCCGGCGCCTTCGTCCTGCTCACGATCCTCGCCGTGCCCATGGTCCTCATGGCGGTGCTGGTGCGGATCACCTCGCCCGGCCCCGTGTTCTTCCGGCAGCAGCGCGCCGGATTGAATGGCAATCCGTTCACCATGCTGAAGTTTCGCACCATGGTGACCAACGCCGAGCAGTTGCGGCAGGAGTTGGAGCAGCTCAACGAGATGTCGGGCCCGGTCTTCAAGTTGACCGGCGATCCGCGAGTGACTCCCCTCGGACGGCGGCTGCGCCGCTGGTCCATGGACGAACTGCCCCAGCTGATCAACGTGCTGCGCGGCGAAATGAGCCTCGTGGGGCCGCGTCCGCTGCCCCTGGACGAGGTGAAGCGTTTCGACGATCCCGCCCACCGGCGCCGCCTGAGCGTCAAGCCGGGGCTCACCTGCCTATGGCAGGTCAGCGGGCGCAACGAGGTGCGCGATTTCAAGGAATGGGTCCGGCTGGATCTGGAATACATTGACAACTGGTCCTTGTGGCTGGACGTGAAGATTCTGTTGAGGACCATTCCCGCGGTCGTCATCGGGGCGGGCGCCAAGTAAGCCCCGGCGCCGACGTTTGCAGCCCCCATCCTCGCAGACTCACAGAATTTCTTCATGAGTACCTCCAAGAAAAAGAAGTCGGGACGCATCACCCGCAAACCCACCTCCGTCGTCACCGGCGGCGCCGGATTCCTCGGATCCCACCTGGTGGACCTCCTCCTGACCCGCGGGCACCGGGTCATCATCATTGACAACCTCATCACCGGAAGCACCGACAACATCGCCCACCTCGCCGGAAATGCGGACGTCCGTTTCATCAAACAGGACGTGACGGAATTCCTGTTCCTGGACGGCCCCGTGGACTACGTGTGGCATTTTGCCTCCCCCGCCAGCCCCATTGACTACCTGGAACTGCCCATCCAGACGCTCAAGGTCGGTTCCCTCGGCACCCACAAGGCGCTGGGACTGGCCAAGGCCAAGGGCGCCCGGTTTCTCATCACCTCCACTTCCGAGATTTATGGCGACCCCCTGGTCCATCCCCAGAAGGAGGATTACTGGGGCAACGTGAACACCATCGGACCGCGCGGCTGCTACGATGAATCTAAGCGGTTCGCGGAAGCCCTGGTCATGGCCTATCACCGGGAGCATGCGGTGCCCACGCGGATGGTGCGGATCTTCAACACCTACGGCCCCCGGATGCGGATTCGCGACGGGCGGGTGGTCCCGGCCTTCATCAGCCAGGCGCTGACCGGCAAACCCATCACCATTTTTGGCGACGGCTCCCAGACCCGGAGCTTCTGCTACTGCTCCGACCTGATCGAGGGCATCTATCGCCTGATGATGTGCGAAGCCGACGACGCCCACCTGCCCACCAACATCGGCAATCCGCACGAGATGACCATGGTGGAATTCGCCCGCGAAATCCTGAAGGCCACCGGCTCCAAGTCCCGGATCGTCCACCGTCCGCTCCCCCAGGACGACCCCAAACAGCGGCGTCCGGACATCTCGCGGGCCAAGCGGCTGCTGGGTTGGGAACCCAAAGTGCCTCTGCCGCAGGGATTGACCGGGACCATCGAGTATTTCCGGACCCGGGTGTGACCCCGAGGCTTGCCGGCGGAGGTCTCTCGCCCCGCCGCAATTTCCTTTTGACAGAACCTGTTCACGGGCATAAACCATACCTGTTCACGGGCGTAACGAAAACCTTCCAGTAACCCCTCATGGCACACATCCCTCGCATTTCGGAAACCGAATGGGAAATCATGCGCATCGTCTGGGCCAAGGCTCCGGTGACCGCAGCCGACATCATTGCCGACTTGATCAAGTTGGATCCCACCTGGCATCCGGTGACCGCCAAGACGTTGTTGAACCGGCTCGTTCGCAAAGGCGCGCTGGGATTCGAGCAGCAAGGGCGGGCGTACCTGTACAAGCCCCTGGTGGACGAGAGGAGCTGCGTGAATGCCGTCAGCTCCTCCTTCCTCGACCGTGTCTTCGGGGGCTCCCTGAGCATGATGGTGGCCCATTTTGTGGAGAACCGAAAGCTGAACGCCAAGCAGGTCAAGGAGTTGCGTAAAGCTATGGACGGGAAGTAGTTTGCGCCCAGCTTGGCGCGGGCCCTGCTAACGTCGCCGGTATGGAAGCCTCCGTCATCGCCGAATTTTTCGGCCATTTATTGAAGGCTTCCTGGCAGGCTTCCGCGCTTGCGGTGGTCGTGTGGTTGGTGATCCATGCCTTGGGCGACCACTTGGATCCCCGCTGGCGGTGCCGGCTTTGGATGCTGGTCATCGTTCGCCTTGCCTGGCCGGTTTCACTGCCGAGCCCGGTCAGCTTGTTCAATTGGGTGGGAACTCCGGCGGTTCTGGATCCGCCGGCTGCGGAACCTTCATGGACAGGCACCGAATTCCTGATCTGGACCCGGATTCTGGAGAACCCGTGGGTGCAGGGCGTGTGGGCGATGATGATGTTCCTCCTGGTGGGCCGCCTGCTGCTGTCATCCACTTGGGCTTGGTGGGTGCAACGGACGGCCCGGCCGCTGGACTCCTGGCAGACTTGGTGGATCCTTCAGACCTGCAAGGAGGCTTCCGGATGCACCACGCCGCTGGCCATCCTGGAATCCCGGAAGGTTCAGTCTCCGTGTGTCCTCGGGATCTTCCGTCCGCGTCTGGTGCTGCCCCGGGGCTTGATCCACGATCTGGATTCCGAGGAATTGCGCCTCGTCTTCCTCCATGAATTGGCCCATTTGAACCGGCGGGACTTGGTGCTCAACTGGCTGCTGGCGGCGGTGGAGATCATCCACTGGTTCAATCCCGTCGCCTGGCTGGTGACCCGGCAGTTGCGGGCTGACCGCGAAGAGGATTGCGATGCCCGGGCGCTCGAATCCCGGCCGGAATCCGGACAGGTTTATGGCGGCGTCATTCTGAAGCTGCTGGACCGGGTGGCAGTGCCTGATTCATCGGTGGCCCCGGTCCTGTCGTCGCGGGTTCTGGGCGGCGAGGAGTCGGAGATCCAGCCGCTGCTGCATCGAATCCACGCCATCCGACGGTTTCGCCCCGGATCGCGCTGCCGGGTGGTGGGCTTCTGTTCGTGGTTGGCGGTGGCGTTGATCGGCTTGACGGACGCCGAACCGGTCCGTCGCGGCGACCTGGGAATGGATCCCTTGGGAGAATCCGAGATCGCCTTTCGCTTCGGGGCCGGGCGATCTCCTTCGAAGGGCCCGGCTCCCGGTTGAGCGGCGAATGCCGTGGGAGCGCCGCGCCGGCGGCCAGTGAGCGGAGGGCGGAGGGCGGAGGGCGACGGAGAAGGTGGAGTTCTTGCTCAGCCTGATCCCGGGTTGGAATGGGTGGACTCGGCCAACCCGGCGTGGCGCCCGGACAGAGAGCTGCCCAATAGCTTTGCGCAGAAGCAGCCGGTAGCGTCGGACGGATTCGTGAGATGAATTGAAGGCAGGGGTCGTTGGAACGGCTCCTCTCCCTGAGTGGAATCATCCCCTTTGCGGACGGACCGTCTTCTCCGGCGGCTCGCGCCTGCGCTACGCCGAAGTCCGCCGATTCCTAATAAAGTCAGCTCTTGCTGCCCAATCCGTTCACTGCCGTCTCTCTTCCTCCGCCTCCGCCGCGAGGGACTGCGAGCTGGCTGGGAGTGACGGGGAAGGGGATTCCTGGGAGCGACGGGTGCGTCCCGTGGCCTGGCAGACGCCGCGGCGGGAGGACGCGATGAATTCCAAAAGCTCCGAAACAAGGGGATGATCTCCATGTTCAGCACGGACGCGGGCGAGGGCCTGCGCACGGCGTCCCTGGAAACGAAAGAGTCCGTGGTAGGCGCGGCGCAGGAGCAGGCGGTCCTCAGCGGAGATTCCGGCGCGGCGGAGTCCGACCCCATTGAGCCCGGCGATGCCGTTATCGCCCCTGGCGACGCAGAACGGTGGCAGGTCGAGGCTGATCGCCGAGCCGCCCTGCATCATGGCGAGGCGCCCGATGCGGCAAAACTGGTGGACCACGCAGTTGCCGGAGATGAAGACCCGGTCGGCCACGGTCACGTGGCCGGCGAGCAGGGCGCCGTTGGCCACGATGTTGTCGCTGCCGATCCGGCAGTTGTGTCCGACATGGCATCCCGCCATCAGGAAGTTCCGGTCACCGAGCACGGTGTCCTCGGCCTCTCGGTTGGACCGGTGCACGGTGACATGTTCACGGAAGATGTTGCCGTCGCCGATCCGCAGGCGCGTCGGCCCGCCGGCATACTTCGCGTCCTGGGGCGCGTCCCCGATGACGCAGCCGGCGTGGAACCGGTTCCCGCGGCCGGCGGTGGTGTGCCCGGTGAGATGAACATGGGGACCCAACACGCAGCCGTCGCCCAAGAGCACATGGGCATCCACCACCGCGTAGGGACCGATGATGACTCCGGACCCGATGCGAGCTGCGGGATGGATGCAGGCGGTGGAATGAATCATGGAGGCGCGCGCAGCGGACACCTAGGAGTAGAACTGTCCGAGTTCCTTCAGCGAACAAAAATCCCGGGGCCGGTCCGTGGAGGGCCGTCCGATAATGATATGGTCGAGCAGTTCGATCTTGAGCAACTGCCCGGCCCGGATCAGATCCCGGGTGGTCCGGACGTCGGCATCGCTGGGCATGGGATCGCCGCTCGGATGGTTGTGGGCCACCACGATGGAGTGGGCGCCGCCGATGAGGGCGGGCCGGAAGACTTCGCGCGGGTGGACCAGCACGCTGTCGAGCAGACCCCGGCCGATTTCCTCAACCCGGATCAGGCGCCGGCGCGCGTCGAGCAGGAGGACGAAGAACCGTTCGGTTTCCAGGAGGGACATCTCTTCCCGAAGCAGGAGGGCGACGGATTCCGGAGTGTCGAGCATGGGAGTCGCCCGCCGCTTTTCCTCGGTGAGTCGCGCCGCCAGTTCAAAGGCCGCCTTGAGCAGGGCGGCTTTGTCGCGTCCGATGCCCCGCACTTCCACCAATTGTTGGAGCGGCGCCCGGGCGACGCCTTCCAGGGATCCGAAGTGCCGGAGCAGTTGGTGTCCCACCTCGACGGCGGAGGCCCCGGCGATCCCGGTCCGCAGGAGGATGGCGAGGAGTTCCGAGGTATTGAGGGCGCGCGGGCCCCGTTCCATGAGGCGTTCCCGGGGTCGTTCGGCGGCCGACATTTCCTGGATTCGCAGCGCGGAGGTCATGTGGGGTCCAGCATGGCCGTCCAACCGCAGGGCGCGCGATGCGGAAGCCCTCCTCAAATTTTGTGAGCCCCACGGAAAATGCTACTCAAGACCCGGAAAGAACCCCGGCGATGCCGGCGGAGGTCCGGGATCGGGCGGCAGGGTGGGCAGATACCGAGGCGCGAGGTCCTCATCCTTCCCGGGCGGTACTGCGTGATCGGCGGTGTAGGCCATGCTTGCGAGGGTGAGCAGCGCGTCGCGCCGCTGGCGGGCCATCAGGTGTTCGCGTTCGCGGAGCTTGCTGCGCGGACTCTGGAAGATTTCAGCACCGATGTCCCGGATGCCTTCGAACGATCGCCACCATCCGCTTTCGAGCCACATCCATCGTCGCTCGCGGCGAACCACCTTCCCGATAGGTTCCTCCCGCGCGAGAAGGCTGCGCAGCGTCGTCAGCGCTTTCCCGGCGTCCATTGGCCCCGGACAGTTGGTTAGGCTCACGATGCCCCTGAGCCCGCCGCTTTCGATCGCGGTGCCCACCATAAAATCAGCGAAGACGCCGTCGCGCACCGCGCTCAATCCTAGTTCCATCTGGATCAGGCGGATCTCGAGCGCCTTCTGGCAGTCATGGGTCCATGCGGCGTCTCTTGCCACAAGTTCCAGGGAGTTTCCGAGGCGTTTGAGCGCCATAATCTGACGGACCTTTTTCATCCCGGTATCCGAAGTGGCGGGAAATGCCCCCACGCGATTCCGGAGCGCCTCGCGTGTCTCCTCGACCAGAGTGGAATGCCGGAGACCGAAGAGGGCCCGTGCCGTCACGTTCTCATCGAGGTCCCAGTCGAAATCGGTGATCCCCTGTCCCAAGGTGACCAACTGCTCATAGCCATCGGAGTGGGGCGCGGCAGCGGGCGCCGTGCCCATTGGAGACCCACCGCAACCAGGGCGATGGCGAAGATCGCGCCTGGCAACAGTCTGGTGAGCTTTCTACGCACCGAGGAAAACGCTCACATCCGTGCGGGCGAAAAGGAAGAATGATGAATGATGAAGTAGGCAGCCCTCCCAGATCCCAAACCCCGGAAAACGGCGTCCACTACCGGCCACCAACCACTCTGTCGCAACTCCACGGGCGTACGCAAAGCGTTGCTCCGCCAGGTCGGTGTGGGAGAGGCCGCAGAACCTTTCCCCTGGCGGGGCAGTTTTCAACGAGCCGTGCGTTTGAGACCCCTTCATGTCCCTCCGCCCCCTCGTGAGAATGGAGCGCGTCGGCCATCCGGTCGTCCGGGTGCCCGTCGCCGGTTCGTTGCCCCAATCCTTGTAGCCGATGTCCGCTCGCGCCCGGGTTCGAGTGCTGTTGGTGGACGATCATCCGGTCGTCTGCGCGGGGTTGCACACCCTCACCGAGGTGGACGCCGCCGTGGTGGTGGTCGGGGAGGCGGGGACGGCGTCGGCGGCGTTGGTTGCAGAGCGCGAGTTGCGTCCCGATGTGCTGTTGCTCGACGTCCGGCTGCCGGATCGCAGCGGGCTGGAGGTCTGCCGCGAGATCAAGCTTCGTCCCAATGCCCCGCGTGTGCTCTTTCTGACCACCTTTGCCGACAACGCGTTGGTGCTCGCCGCGATGCAGGCCGGCGGCGACGGATATTTGCTCAAAGACAAGAGCCCGCGCGAGATTGTGGCGGCGATCCGCGCCGTAATGCGCGGAGCGACGCTGTTTGACCCGGTCGCCCGCGCCCTGGGAAATGAACTGGAGGCCGCGCTCTCCACGACGGCAGATCCCCTGGAGCGGCTGTCGAGCCAGGAACGCCGCGTCCTGTTCGAAGTGGCGGCAGGGAAGACGGACAAGGAGATTGCGGGCACGCTGGGGCTCCGGCCCAAGACCGTGCGAAACTATCTGGAACGGGTCTTTGAAAAACTGGGGGTCCATACCCGCACGCAGGCGGCCGTCCTTTGGGACCGGCACCGTCGCTGAAATGTCCTGGGCTTGGTTTGGAAGTGGCACGCGTGGAAGAAGGGCAATCATCCCCCCAAGGTCTCAGCAAGGACGCGAGACCCACACGCGGGACGCCCAGCCTCCCCATCCAATGACGGAGAGGCGCTCCCGCATTCGTCCCGTTGACCGACCCCGGGATTGCCTCGCGGGTCGCCGCGACAGTAGCGTGATGGTTTATGAGCGAACCTTCACAGCTCGTCCCGCCTCGCAACGATGGACGGCGTTCGGACCAGTTGCGTCCCATCCGATTCCAGAACCACATCGCGCCTCACGCGACCGGGTCCACCCTGATCGAGTGGGGCAGCACCCGCGTGATCTGCGCCGCCATGGTCGAGGAGTCGGTACCCGGCTGGATGAAGGCCCAGAAGGTCGAGGGCGGGTGGCTGACCGCCGAGTATTCGATGCTGCCCTATTCGACCCTGGATCGGAAGGCCCGCGACATCTCCAAACTCAAACTCGACGGCCGGTCGCAGGAGATCCAACGCCTGATTGGCCGTTCCCTGCGGGCGGTGGTGGACCTCCAGGCCCTCGGCGCGCGCACGGTGTGGGTGGACTGCGACGTCCTGCAAGCCGACGGCGGCACGCGCACCGCGAGCATCACCGGAGCCTTCGTGGCGTTGTCTCTGGCGGTCCGCAAACTTCAGGCGGACGGCCTGATTGTGGCCAGCCCATTCCGGACGCCAGTGGCGGCGGTGAGCCTGGGGGTGGTGGCGGGACGCCCGGTGCTGGATCTCAATTACGAGGAGGACAGCGCCGCCTCGGTGGACATGAATCTGGTGATGAATGGCGCCGGGGAGTTCATCGAGCTGCAGGCCAGCGGCGAGGAGGCGACCTTCAGCGACGGCGAACTGGCGGAACTCCTGCGGCTCGGGCGCCTGGGCATCGCGCAGTTGCTGGACCTTCAGAAAGCCGCCCTCGCCGACGTGTGAAGACCAGCCTGTATTTCATCCGCCATGGCGAGGTGGAGACCCGTTACCACCGCATTTTCGGCGGCAGCCGGATTGACATGGAGTTGTCGGAGCGCGGACACGCACAGGCCGACCGCCTGGCGCATTGGCTCGCTCGGGTGCGGTTGGACGCGGTGTACGCGAGTCCGATGCGGCGGGTGCAGCTCACATGGGAACCGGCAAGGCGGTTTTTTCCGGAGGAGCCGGTCATTGTCCCCGGGCTTCGCGAAATTGATTTCGGGGACTGGACCGGGCTGGGCTGGGACGATGTGGAGGCGCGCTTCGGCATGTCGGCGTATGACTGGCTGCAGCATCTGGAGGAGGACCGGGTCGCCGGTGCCGAGACCCTGCGCCATTTTCGGGAACGGCTGGCGCTGGGGATGGACCAGATCCTTCGCGAGCAAGCGGGCCGCACTGTCGCGGTTTTCTGTCATGGGGGCGTCATCCGGGGGCTTCTTTCCCATCTGCTGAACCAGCCGCTGCGGTGGTTCGAGCACATCGAGGTGGACTACGCCAGCGTCACCTGGGTGGAAGTGGGCCTGGCCAAGGCGGGACGGCTCCGCAACGAGATCCAGTTGCTCAATTTCACCCCGTGGAGAGACCTTCCATGAGACCGCCGGCGCAGACGCCGCGGCCCGCGCGCCATGCCTGAATCCTTACGACAGATCGCGGTCACCGTCCGTCCGGCCGCCGAGGAGGAGGTGGCCGCGCTGCTGGAGGAGGAATTCGGCCAGGCCGCGGTCTCTCATACCGACCTGGCCACCGGATGGTGCACGGTCAGCGTGTATTGGGGCCTGCCGCTCGCGGAGGTGCCGGCGACCCGCGCGCTCCTCCGGGAAGCCTTGCGCGATCTCGCCGCGGGCGGTCTGCAGTTGGGACCGGCGCGGGTGGGGATCCGGAAAGTGGCCGCGCGCGATTGGAGCGAGTCCTGGAAGCGGCACTTTCGTCCCATTGAAATCGGACGATCGCTCCTGGTGCGCCCGACCTGGAGCCGCCGGCGGACCCGTCCGGGTCAGGCTGAAGTCCTACTCGACCCGGGGTTGAGCTTCGGCACCGGACAGCACCCCACGACGCGGTACTGTCTGGAACGGATCGTCGCGCTGCGGCGGCCTGGGGAATCCCAGGCATTGTTGGACGCCGGCACGGGCAGCGGATTGCTGGCCATCGCCGCCGCCAAAGTGGGTTATTCTCCCGTGGCGGCCTTCGATCACGATCCGGAGGCCGTGCGCATCGCGCGGGAGAACTGCCGGCTCAATGGGATGGAGGACCGGGTGTGTCCGGTTCAGGCCGATCTGACGCGGCTGCCGCGCCGGCCTGCAGAACGTTATGCCGTGATCTGCGCCAATCTGATCAGCGACCTGCTCGTTGCGGAGCGCGAGCGGCTGGTTGCGCGGCTGGCGCCGGGGGGCGCCCTCGTAGTGGCCGGCATTTTGGCCGCGCAGTTTCCCGAGGTGGAGTGGGCGATGGCGGCGTTGGGGCTCAGGAGGCGCGGGGCGCGGACGGAGGGGGAGTGGCGCTCGGGTTGGTTTCGCGCGCCGTAATCCGGGCCACGGCGCCGGCGAGCGTGAAGGCGGTCCAGGCCAGGGCCGGAACGTAGAGACTGAATTCGCTGAATCCCTGGACGAACCACGCGGCTACTCCGAGGCCCGCGGCCGTCACCAGCGGATCCGCGGAGTTCCAGGATCGGCGCGCTGCCAGGACAAACCACGCGCCGATCCATGCCAGGTAAAGGAGTCCGCCCGGGAGCCCGGAGTCGGAAAACTGTTCCAGGTAGTCATTGTGGGCCAGGCGCGCCATCTCGGATTCGGGCGCCTTCAGCCGCGCGTATGGCCGCTGGAAGGTGCCGGGGCCGGTGCCCAGCAGGGGCGCGTCCCGAGCGGTCTTCGCGGCGGCGCTCCAGTAGTCCATTCTCGCCCCGACACTGGTCGCTCCGGCGGCGAAGTAGCCCTGGAACCGGAGTCCAAAGGCCACGAGACCTCCCCCCAACACCAGGGCGACCAACGGCCATCGCCAACGCCGGACCGAGGGGAGACGGACCGCCAAGGCTCCGAGCATTCCGAGGGCGATCAACCATCCGGATTTCGATCCGCTCCATGCCAGCGCGACCAGACCGAGGCCGGCCAGGAGCCCGCTCGCGGCCCTCCGGGTGAACGGGCGCGCTTCCCGGGTGGATTGCCAGACGAGGACCAGCAGCGCCGGCAGCAGCAGGAGCACGGCGCCGGCGAGGGCGTTGGGATACACCAGTGTGCCGTGGACGCGTCCGCGCTCCAGCTTCAGGAGGATGAGCGGATTGGCGATCCGGACGCCGTTGGTGGTCAACACCAGCCGCTGCCGTTCCATGTCGAGGAGCACGGGCGGAGGAAAATTGGTCCATCCGTTGTGCTCGCCCTCGATCAGTGCCGCGCGCATCTGGGGGAATTCCGTGCGCTGATTGACCGCGCGCATCAGGCAAAGGCATAGGCCGGCGAGGAGCCCGGCCAGCACCCAGACCAGCCGGCGGCGGTCCGACAGCAGCAGCAGTCCGGCGCCATAGGCCGCGACGATTCCGGTAAACTGCAACAGAGTGGGGACGGAGAGGGAGGCGTCCACCGTCTGCCCGGCGGCCAACACCTGCCATGCCAGCCAGAGCAGGGGAGGCATCCATAGCCATCGCCGGAGTCCGAGTCCTCCGCTGCGGGCCGCATTCCATGCTGCCGGAATCCCGGCCGCGACCAGCAATGCCGCGACTCCGTAGGCCCACCGCAGCGGCCAGGGATCCGCGAGCGCCTCCGACAGGGAGGCCGGGGGCGGGATCTGGTGATCGAGGACCACCGGGTTTCCGAACTTCAGCAGGCACAACCCCAGGAAGGCACCCCAGGCCACCAGACCCCAGCGCAGGAATCCAATAACCGGTCCGGAGATGGGCGGATGGACCGTCACAAGCAGAGCCGGAGGATTCCTACCTCCAGAACCAGGGCTTCCTGGGCGTTGGTGCCTTCGAGCAGCCGTTGCGTGCGTTCCCAGGCGTCCAGGTTGTTCCTCGCGTTCACCGGGCCGATCCGCTGCGCCACCCGCCGCGAGGCTTCGGCCAACTGGGGAAGAAACCCTTCGGCCGATCCGGCGATCGAGGCGACCCAGATGTCCCGGAGCCACGCATGGATTCCGGCCAGGAAATGCGACCGCCGCCGCCGGTACTCGGCCTCGATCGCCGCTTCGAGCTCCTCCTCCCAACGATCCCGTTGCGCGGCGTCGGCATCGCCGTACTGCTTGACGGGAGACGCGGCCGTCAGCGATTCCCCGGCTTCCTCCCGGGAATGCTCCAGCGCCTTCAGCAGCGACTCGATCAGACGGTAACGATCCATGAGAGAGGCCGAGGCGGCGGTGACCGCTCCGGAGAACTCGGACATCCAGGCGGCCACCTCGGGCTCGATCCGCACCAGGCCGCTGGAAAAGTTCAGCCGGAGGCAACGGGAGAGGATGGTTTCCAGAACCCGGTCCACATCCAGGGTGAGCAGGATGAAAACGGAATCCCGCGGAGGCTCCTCCAGCGTCTTGAGGAAGGCGTTGGCTGCCTCGACCCGCAGCCGCTCCGCCGCGGTGAGGATGGCGACCTTGTGGCGCGCCTCGGTCGGACGCAGCGAGACCCGCTGGGTGAGATCGCGGATCTGCTCGATCGAGATGATGCGGCTCTTTTTTCCCGGACGCACCCACAGGACATCGGGATGCCCGAAGGTCGCGGTGCGCCGGCAGGCGGAGCAGGAACCGCAGGGGTGCGCTGCATTTTCGGCCGCGGAGCAGGTGAGGGTTTGGGCGAGATGCAGGGCGGCTTCCTCCAGGGCGCCGGCGTCGTCGCCGACAAACAGGTAGGCGTGGCCGAGCCGGCCGCGCTCGACACTCCGGGCAAGGAGGTCCGCAGCGCGTGCAGCGGGACGGAGCGGTGCGCTCATGGCGCGCATGGTTTATCGGGAGGCGGGAACCGGGACAAGGCTGGGCCGCGGCGGAGCCCGGTCTCACGCCAGGGCCGCAACGGAAAGGAACCTATTCCTTCGAGCCCTTTGCGCCTTGGGCGGGAGACCTTGAACGTCTCGTTCCGGCCGGACAATTCGACTTTGTTACGTTTTTGACCGGCGGTCTCGACGGTGCCGTGCGTGGCTCGCGGCGGCCTGCTGTCGCTGGTGATGTCGTCGCATCCGGTCTCCCATCACTTCCTCCTCCGTGTGACCTCGCCGCGGCAGGTAGTAGTTCAGCAGTTCGACAACGTCCCGAGTGCTCAGCAGCGGCACGCTCTGGGCATGCGAAACCCGCTCCTTCAGCACCAAAAGCATCGCCAGGGACACCAAGGCCATGTGGTGATGCCATCCCCGCCATTGGCGAACTTCGTACTTTGGGCTCCTTCCTCTCAAAGCCAGACGCTCGTGAAGAGCACTTATCCGCCATCAACGAGTGGAGTCGTTTTCCGATTTACCGCAGGCCCCGGAGCGCATTTTTAGATGGCGTGGGGCGTGGTGTTCGTCGCGCCTTGCGGTTCATTTTTTGGAATTTCGTTTCGGCGTTTTTGGACCGCCCAGACCACAAAATCTTTCCCAGCCAATCGCGGCGCCCTTGGCTGCCAAAGTCTCCAACAAAGTAGAATTAGCCTCCGCCCATGGAGGAGCATGCCAGTCTCGCCGTGTGCGGATGACTTATCGGCTGGAGAGCCAGATGCGGGAGATCCGCTCGTCCGGTTCGGAGGGAGGGGTGGGGCCTACGACTCCATCCCTACCCCTATCCATTTCTTACTGCGGGGACATGGCTAAGCCGTATCCCTGCAGTTTAAAAGGGGAGCGCACGCGCCTCGCGTGCTGGCCAGGGCGCCCTCGCCCCGGCCGCTGCGCGTCGCGGCGAAGTAAACGGTGACCACTCCACACGCCCTTGGCGGACGGCGAGGGCGCCGTCCGCAGCACGCGAGGCGCGTGCGCTCCCCAGCAAAATCAACGGCATCGCTACGGCTAAGCGGAGAGTGATTGTGGGCAGGCCCTCCCCGGCGGCAACGTCCAACAGGTTCTCCCGCTCCTCCTCACCTCCGAAGCCTCCCCGACCCTCGGAGGTTCTGCCGGGCGGCTGCCCACAGGGTGTATCCCCGGTTACCAAACCGTGATCACGGGAACGCGACCACATTGTGGTTCACCGGCAACTGGCCGAGACAACGGTCGGGGTTTGACGCCGACGGTCTGGTGAATGCCTTTCCTTCCATGAGGGCATCGAAGGATTCGGCGGCGCCCTGCCACTCAAACGCGGTGAGCACGTAGGGAAGTCCATCGGCAAAAATCGGTGAGTTGGCTCCTACGACGTGGAAATGGAGGTGAGGCACGGTGGAGGCGCCGGAATTCCCGAGCTTTCCCAACAACTGACCGGACTGCACCCGGTCTCCGACCGCGACTCGGATGCTCCCTGGTTGCAGGTGCGCATAGAGCGCGAAATGGCCCGGGTCGAGTTCCAGCAGGACGTGGTTGCCCGTGGCATGCTCCAACGCAGTGGGCACTCCGTCCCTGGAGAGCGGTGGATTGTCCGGATATCCATCCCGGACTGCTGTGACGGTGGCATCCGCGACCGCGATTAGATCGGCGGCGTATCCGAAGTAGTTCGTCAACACCCCCGGGTCGCCCTGGAATGGCCTGTCGTTGGACCCCAGTTGGATCCAATCAATGGCGTAGCGTTGCGGCACGACCGGGCGGCCGGCCACCGGAAACCACGACAGGCGATGGTGGGAGTGGCTGGCGAGTCCGTTCAGCACAAACCAGTTTCCACCGCGAAGCGGCGGCGCGATCGAGATCGGCGGGTTCCGTAGCACCTGAAGCTCGCCCGCCTCCGAGAGATCCTGATTTCCGTCCAGGCGGAAGGCCAGTCGCTGGCGCATCCGGGCCGGCAGACTGTTCGATTGGAATGCGAGATTGACGAACACCACGGCGCGCTGACCGCTTCCGATGAGTCGTGGGTTTGAGGCGGGGATCGGCCGGCGAATCCATTGGTCGAGATCCCCTGCAGGAAACGCGATGCGGGGTTCCGAGGACGACTCGTCAAGGATTTCGAAGCGGTCCAGTTCGAGGTCGTTGGTGCGGAGATTGGTTAGGTGAAGTTCGTACAGGAGTTGGACTCCCTCCCGGGTGGGAATCGGAGTCGGGGCCGCCGGAACTTCCAGGACAATGCCGGTCAGGGGATCGGACTCCGCTGTGCCGGACCGCATCTCGAGCGCCGGGAAGGCCAATGCAACCGCCGCCCGAAAGGCGCTGACCGCCGCTCTGATTCTCCTCCGGCGCGGGACGTGCCTCGACCCATTCGAAGACACCGATGGGAAGAGGGGATGCATTGGCGGCTTCATGGTATGCCGGACCACGATTTGCGCTGCATTGGAGCAGTCAAGGACTCATCCCGGGAGAACACGCCGGTCGCACCACCCCTCCAGCCGTGGATTTGAATCTTGTCAGCCGACCTTCTGGAATCGGGGACGGCGAATATTCCCCCTTCGGTTACCCACGGCTGCGAAAAACCCGATTCCTGGAGGAAGATTCTCGATTCCCGAAACAGCGACTTGCGGGGAAGCTTCTGGCAGGCAATGCGGTAGAAACGGGTGCATGAGGGCCGACAGCCCCCATTGGAAGTGCGCCCGCCAAATCACCTCTCCCTCCCGACGGGCTCGCCTCCAGGGTCGTGGCTTGTCACGATTCCAGGGTGTTCGGTGACGAGTCCAGAAGCTCTCCCGCCTTTGCCACCACTCGCTGGACGCTGGTGCTCACGGCGGGTGGCGATGCGTCTGCGGACGGACACGAGGCCCTCGAGCAACTCTGCCGGGTGTATTGGTTCCCGCTGTACGCCTACATCCGGCGGCGCGGTCACGACCCGCACACCGCCCAGGACCTGACGCAGGGGTTCTTCGCCCGATTACTGGAGCGGAACGATCTGGCGCGGATCACCCGAGAGGGCGGACGGTTCCGCTCCTTTCTGCTGACGGCGCTGAATCACTTCCTGGTGAACGAGTACGAGCGGGCCACGGCGCAGAAACGAGGCGGTGGCCAGCCGGTGGTCTCGCTGAATGACGATCAGGCCGAGGATCGGTACCGCAAGGAACCGTCCCACACGGAAACGCCGGATCGTCTCTTCGAAAGGCAATGGGCTCTCGCCTTGATGGAGGAGGCGATGAACCGACTTACCGCCGAACAGGCCGAAGGGGAACAGAGCACCGCCTACGAGGCGTTGCGTCCGTTCCTGAGTCGCGAGCCGGTCGCTGGCGAATACGCGGCCTTGGCCGCCCGACTCAACCGTGCTCCCGGAACGCTGGCGGTGCAGGTCCACCGCTTGCGGGATCGTTACCGGCAGCTCGTGCGATCGGCAGTGGCGGACACCGTGGAGAGCCCGCTGGAGGTCGAGGCCGAGATGCGTCATCTGCTGACGGCTCTGGGGATCGCGTAATCCGGGCCGCTGAATCCTGCGTTATTCTCCGGATGCTCCTCCCTGCTCTCTGTCCCCGCTGCGGTTCCGCTCCGGCCGACGGCGCCCTCGAAGGCCAGTGCCCGCGCTGCCTCGGGTTGCTGGCATTTGGCACCCTGTTGGCCCCGGCCGATGAGGTGCTTCACCGGTCGGGGCAGTACGAGATTCTGCGGGAGATCGGCCGGGGTGGGATGGGTATCGTGTACGAGGCGCGCCAGCCGCGGTTAAACCGCCGGGTGGCGGTAAAAATGCTGCTCGCCGGCGCCTGGGCCCGACCGGACTTCAAGCCGCGGTTCCGCGCCGAGGCTGAGGCCGCGGCGCGTCTGCGGCACCCGGGCATCGTGACCATTCATGAGGTGGGCGAGTTCGACGGTCAGCCGTTCCTCGCCATGGAGTTGGTCGAGGGGCCGAGCCTGGCGGAACTCGTGCGACAACAACCCCTGCCGCCGCTACGGGCGGCCCGCTATGTCCGGCTCATCGCCGACGCCATCGCCCACGCGCACCGGGCCGGCATCCTTCATCGCGACCTCAAACCTTCCAACGTATTGCTGGACGCCCAGGACCAGCCGCGAATCACGGACTTCGGTCTGGCCAAGCAGTTGGATTCGGACGCCGGTCTCACCCGTTCGGGTGAAATCATGGGATCACCGGCCTACCTCCCTCCGGAACAGCTTTCCGGCGGAACGGTGGCGCCGTCCGGGGACGTGTACTCGCTGGGGGCAATCCTCTACGAACTCCTCACCGCCCAGCCGCCATTCGTGGCGGACACGGTGGCATCCACGCTCCAGCAGGTGCTGCACGACGAGCCCGTGTCGCCGCGCCTGCTCAACGCAACCGTTCCCCGGGATCTCGACACCTTGTGTCTGAAATGTCTGCACAAGGAACCCCATCGTCGCTACGCCACCGCCACCGATTTGGCCGCCGATCTGGCGCGGTTTGAGGCCGGAGAACCGATTCAGGCGCGACCCGTATCCCGCGCTGAGCGCGGCCTGCTTTGGAGTCGGCGCAATCCCGCGCTGGCGATGGTTTCCGCCGCGCTCGCCACGGCCCTGATCGTCGGTTCGGTCAGCGTGCTCGTGCAATGGCGTCGAGCCGAAGCCAGCCGCGGAGAAATGTCCCGCAACCTTTATGCGGCCGATGTCGCCGCCGCTTCGACGGCCCTCCATGAGGGGAATCTAGGACGGGCGCGCGATCTGCTGGTCCGTCACCCGGATCCGGAGGGGACCGATCAGCGCGAGTTCACCCATCGGCTGCTCTGGGCCCGCTGCCAGGGCGATCATCTCGCCACCTTGGGGCAACACCCCTGGATCGTCACCTCGGTGGCCGTTTCTCCGGACGGACAATGGGTCGCCTCGGGAAGTCAAGATCAGCCCGGAAACGGTGCCGAGACGCTCAAGCTGTGGCGCCTGTCTTTACCCACGACTGCTCCCCGGGTCCTTTCCGCCACCCATACCGTCTGGACCGTGGCCTTTTCCGGGGACAGTCGAACTCTCGTTTCCGCCGGGGTCAACGGCGTCGGCTTCTGGGACACCACCACCGGCCAAGCCCGGACCGAACTGCCCGCGATGGCCGGGGAGGAGGCCACCGTCGCCGGGAGTCTCGTGGTGTCGTCTCCGAATCATCCCTTCTTCCGCACCATGACACCGGAACCGCTGTGGCGATTGGACCTGACCACGCGTGAACTTCAACGGCTGGACATCCGCGGATGGCATCCCAGCCTGTCGCCTGACGGCTGTCGTCTGGCGGTGATGGATGCCGACCAAAGCATTCAACTGTTCGATCTGGCGACCGGGCGAAGGTTGTTCACCGTGGCGACGAACCTGCTGAACTTTCATCTCCGTTTCTCTCCGGATGGACGCCGCCTCGTCAGCTCCGGACAGACCACTGTCGCCCGCGTGTGGGACCTGGAGCATCCAGGTTCTCTTTCGTTGCTCTTCCCGAGTTCCCATAATGTCTGGGACGCCGCCTTTTCTCCGGACGGATCCACCCTGATCACCGCGACCTCCCATCAGCAACTGGAACTGTGGGACGTTGCTTCGGGCGGACGCCTTGGCGCGTTGGCTGGGCACACCAATGAAGTGTGGAGCGTGGCCGCCACGCCGGATGGACGGCACCTGATCTCCGGCGGCAAGGACCGGACCGTCCGGCTATGGTCGGCCGCGGTCCGGCCGACCCCGCCGAGCATCCCGTCCTGGCGTCATTTCAAGCCCGGGCTCTCCCCGGACGGAACCCGGTTGCTCGCCTACAATCAGACCAATTGGATCGGCGCCGCCACTGTCTGGAATCTCGGTCCGGTCCCAAACGGCGGACAGCGCCCCGTGTCTCCGTCCCGCATAGGAATTCTTGACGGGTATCCACGCGGATTCGCACCGGACCATTCCAGTGTTCTGTTCCTCCGCGATCAACCACCCGCTCTCGAATGGCGGACGCCGGAAACCGGCGTCCTGGTCCGGACGGTGGCATTGGCCGGAGCCCCGACGAACCTATTCGCTGGTGAATTTATCCTCTCGGGAAATGCCAGTGCTCTCCTCTGCCCCGATGAGTCCGGAACCTTTCATCGCTGGTCCACCACCGAGGGACGAAAATGGGGCCAGTGGCGCGACGACGAACTTGCCGGTCGTATCCGGACTGCCCTGAGCGGACCGCAGCGGCCCAGCCGGTTGTTGCGCGGACTGGCCGCCAGTCAGACTGGACGCTGGCTCGCTCTGGGGCCGTTTGGAACGGACGGCGGTTATCTGGTGGACCTCGACCAGGGCGCCAGCGTCCCCTTGCGGGGGCATCACGACGACATCGCCGCCTTGGCGTTCAGTTGGGATGACCGGCTTCTCGCCACCGGCAGCGTCGATGGCACCATCCGCCTTTGGGAAGTTCCCGACGGACGTTTCGTGGGCGAACTGCCCGGGCATCTGGAATCCGTGGAAGCGGTTGCCTTCGCACCGGACGGCCAGACCCTGGCCTCGGTCAACCCCGGAATCGAAATCACGTTCTGGCATCTTCCCACCCGACGCGAACTCGCCCGCCTGGCCCATCCCGACATCGGGGATCACCTCCTGTTCTCCGCGGATGGCCGGCGTTTGATCCTGGGGTTGACGGCCGGCGGCGTGGAAACCGTCACCGACCGTATCGAAATCTGGGACGCTCCCTGAGCCGCATTTTTTCCTGTAATCCTTCATTCCGATTCCTGTGGTAGGGACTGATGCAACGTTGTCTCGCCGGGTTGATGATCGGTCTTCTGGGGTCGCTCGGTCTGGTTCGACTGGCTGCCGCCGACTGCATGAAGTGGGTCCTGCGGACCGATGTCGGCGGTCCCGGTCCGCAGACCCGGCACTGCATGACCTACAATTCCGATCGGCAGCGCGTGGTGCTCTTCACTTCGGACGACGCTGCGGATCTGTGGGAGTACGACGGGGTCCGGTGGGATCGCGTCTTCGTGGTCGGACCGCGGCCTTCGGCGCGCGTTGATTCCGCTATCGCCTACGACCGGAGACGCCACGAATTGGTGCTGGTGGGCGGATATGGTCGTGCCGAACAGACGGAACTCGCCGACACCTGGACCTGTGTGATCAGTACCGATGCCACCGGCAACGTGATCGGAGCCTGGACTCAGCGGCAGGACTTCCCGGGCTACGCCGTACCGGACGATAAAAACCCAGAGATCCAGAAGGGGGAATCGGGTGCGCGGTCGGAGCATTCGCTCGTCTATGACGTCCAGGCCGGTGTGGTGCGACTGTTTGGAGGCAAGGCCCGGATCGTCCGTGGTGAGCGGTGGCAAAATCCATACAATCGCGAAAACTACTCGACTGGCAGCGGTGCCTGGACCGGCACGGCGTGGGTGGATCGCCGCTGGTCGGATCCACGAGCCATGATCAATCCGGATCCCGACAGCCCTCCGGCCATCGGCAAGGTGTTGTTCCGGCACGAACTGGGACGGAAACAGATCGCCGCCTCGTATGATCTCCAGCGCGGACGGATCATCACCTACGGCGGACTCCGGCAGATTTACCAACGCCGCAGCCTGGACACTACCCTGCCCAACGAGGACGACGAAGCCTACATCGAGAGCCTGCCCCACCTGCAATATCTCTCCGAGACGGAGGGCTTCCCCAGTCCATCGCGGCACATCCTGTCGCATTCTTCGGCCCGCTGCGGGCAGGCGGACAAGCAACGCGTGTACGGAGCGCAATTGGTGCATGATCTGCGGCGGGATCGCTATGTGGCCTTCGGAGGGGGATTTGCCACCGGAGAACCGCGGGGCGGCGCGCCCTGCGCCCGCTTCGCCGGCGTGAATACATCCGAGTTCCAGGGGGAGATCCTGTCGTCCCGCGACAACTTTATCGAATGGGATCCGAATCTGCCCCGGGAGACCGCCAACTTCAATTACCAGCTTCCCGACTTTGACGAGTACGACGAAGGCATCCCGGACGCCCCGACCGCCCGGATTGACCATCGGATGGTCTATGACGAGCGTCGCGGGGTGACCGTGGTGTACGGCGGGTGGGATGCCACGCCGGGAAGCATCACCACCATGCCCCGGGAAACCTGGGAATATTCCCCGGCCCTACTTGATTTCCTGGAGCAACCGGCGGCCCTGAGTGAGACCTGCCTGGGAGAGACGCTCACCTTGAGCGTCATTCCCTTGGCGAGCAGCAATCCGGAGATCCAATGGTACAAGGGAACTCAGCGGATTGATGGCGCCACCAACCGGACGCTAACCCTGACCAGCATCACCCGCGCCGATGCCGGCACCTATGGCTGCGACCTGATGGATCCGTGTCGCAACCGCGTCAGCAGCCGCGCCGCGGTGGTCCGCGTCGGAGGCCCCCCGGTCATCACCGCGGAACCAGCGGCGGTCCATGTCTGCCCCGGCGAAACCGCCGAAACCCAGTTCTTCTTCGACTCCGACTATCCCGCCACCATTGAATGGTTCCAGGTTCCGGTCGCTCCCGATGGCAATGCCTCGGTCGCGCCTTCCGCCGTCATTCCGGGAGCCGACAGCAATCGGTTGCGCATCGCCGCCCTGTCGCCTGCCGACAACGGCTTTTACCGCGCCCGGGTCTCCAACCGCTGTGGCATTGCCTGGACCCAGCCGGTCGAGATCACCGCCGGCGTGTGGCTTCGGGTTGAGCCCCGCGACACGACCAACAACATCTGTGACGCCACCTCGCTGAATCTCCTGGCCTCGGGCAAGGGCGCGATCTCCTACCGCTGGCGCCGCAACGGAGAGCCGTTGACCAACTCCACCCGCATCCTGAGCACCGATTTCACCCCGTTGACCATCAATCGGCTGCACTATCTCGACGATGCCTCCTACGATTGCGTGGTCAGTGACGCCTGCCATTCGGTGACTTCCCGAGTTGCCCGCTTGGTCGCTCTCCCCAATCCCCCCTTCGTCTTTACCGACACCCAGGGTCCCGCGGGACGATCTTACCACCAGATGGCGTTTGATTCCCGGCGCGGCCAGACGGTCCTCTTCGGTGGATTGATCGAAACCAACACCGCATCCGAAGCCTACCGGAACGATACCTGGGAATACGACGGCACCCGCTGGATGCAGCGATTCCCCGCCAACTCACCGTCGAGTCGCATCAACTTCGGCATGTCGTTCGACCGGGACCGCGGGCGAATGGTCCTCTTCGGCGGCGCCACCAACAATGAGTTTTCCGCGAATCACAACAATGAGACCTGGGAATACGACGGCACCAATTGGACCCAACGATTTCCCGCCCATTCGCCGGCCCCCCGCATCAATCCGGCCCTCTTTTACGATCCGGTGAACCGAGTGACGACCCTCTACGGCGGCGACACGACGCTGCCCAATCCTCGCGCGGGGGATATCTGGGTCTGGGACGGCACCGACTGGAGGCAGCGGATCGTCACCGGTGACCGGCCACTATTCGGCGGTCAATATGGAAGCCCCGTGCGTCCACAAATGGCCTGGGATGTGGCTCGCGGCTACGCGGTCCTGCCTCCCACCGTGGACAACGAATCCGGCAGTCCCTTCCGAGTGACCTGGACCTGGGACGGCGCTCGCTGGACCCGGCATCCCTACCTATTTCAGGGGTTCGAGCTGACTCCGCCCCAAGCCGGCAGCGGCGGCGGAATCGCCTACGACACCTATCGGCGCGAGGTCATTTACTGGGGGGGCGACGGTTACGATCAAACGAGCCTCTGGCGCTGGACGGGGAGCCACTGGCAACGCGATCCCATGGACGAACTCGTTGGGTTCCACATCAACACCGCCAGTGCCTATGACGAACGACGCCAGGCACTGGTGCAATTCGGCGGCCGCTATTCGGGAAGTCAGAGAGAACTGTGGGGACAGTTCAGCCGAACCTTCGAACGTGTCCTTGCCGACGAACCCGTCCTCCTGCGAGCCCCAATCGTGCTGAACGATCCCGCCACCAACCTGCTGTTCCTCCGCATCGTCGCTGCTGGCGCGCCACCGTTGACCTATGAGTGGCAGCGCGATGGCGTCCGGATCTCCGAAGCCTTTCCGTACCAAGGCACCACCAACGACACCCTGGCCCTCGACCGGGTGCTCGCCTCCGACACCGGACTGTACCGCTGCGTCGTCCGGGGACGCTGCGGCGAGACCTTCAGTCCAAACATCACGGTCTCCGGCCAGGTGATGGGAACCCAGATGTTGCAGGCCATCCAGGCGCCCGTGACTGGTCAATTGGGACTGCGGCTGACTTGGGAAAGTCCCACCTCGGTTCTCGAAGAGGCGGTGTCCCTCCGAGGCCCCTGGATCCCAATCCCGGACGCCACCAGCCCGTATGAAATCCAACCGTCGGGTCGCGACTACTTTTTCCGACTGGCTCCCACGCCGTGAGGCTGTGGAGGTGAATGGCCCCAACGGGCGCAACTCGACACTGCCCCGAAGCGCGGGTGGCGCCACCCGCGTGAGCCTCCCTCGTCCAGACTGGCGGGTGGAGCCACGTGCGCTCCAGTCTGTTCCCGTCCCGTCGCAACGGGGCTAGAGCATTTTACCACCCTCTGTAACGATACATTATTTACGGAAATGCTCTACGGAGGGTGCCTGAAGAGGCCCAATCCGCCTGCTAGGCTTACTCAAGCCGCTGCGCGGTCGTGGCACATGATCCGGTTCCCGCTTGCGGCAACCGGGGCCGGCCCCGTTTGCTGACGGCGTGACCGACACGGAGGAACTCGTGGACCTGGCCGCCCAGATCGGGGTGCCAGGGGCCAGGCGTCATATCCTGTTGTGCGCCGAACCGACGAAGCCCAAGTGTTGTCCGCCAGAGCAAAGCACGGCGTCCTGGGAATTTCTCAAGCGGCGCCTGAAGGAATTGGGCCTGGTGGGACCATCGGCGAGCGTTTGCCGGACCAAGGCGAATTGCCTGCAGATTTGCGCCCGCGGCCCCATCGCCGTGGTGTATCCCGAGGGGGTCTGGTACCACTCGTGCACCCCGGAGGTGCTCGAACGCATCATCCAGGAGCACCTGATTCATGGCCGCCCACTTGCGTCTCATGTCTTTGCCCGGAACCCGCTCTGCGGAAACCGTGAGGGATGACGGACAGACGGATTTCTTGTCGCGTCTCTGGGATGCGGTGAATGCCCCGCCGACGGAGGGGCGTCCCGGCGAAGACCTCCTGGCGGCGGAGGTGCTCCCATTGTCTGCCGGGTCCCTGCACGTGCGCTATGTGCGTCACCCGCGGGCCAGGCGCTATCGGCTGCTGTTCCGCCGGGATGGCACCGCCCGCTGCACCGTGCCTCGACGGGGCACGCTTCGGGAGGCGAAGCGCTTCGTGGCGTCCAATGAAGCGTGGCTGGCCGAGCGGTTGCGCCGGCATCAGGCCACCCCCCGGACCGACGGTCCCCTGAAGCCGGGGGAACGGGTCGTCCTTCACGGACGCGAGATCGTGCTGGAGTTCGACGAGACCACCCGGCGCGCGCGGTTGGGGGATCTGGAGATTTCGGAATCGGGCGATGGAGACCTTCGGCGCGCGGTGGAACAGGCGCTGCGCCGGCGGGCGGGCATGGATTTGCCGGTCCGGACCTGGGCACTGGCGTCCCGGAACGGACTGGAGAGCCGTATCGCCCGCATCTCGGTCCGGAACCAACGAACCCGATGGGGCAGTTGTTCGGCCCGCGGCGTGATTTCGCTGAATTGGCGCCTGATCCAGGCCCCTCCTGAGGTGTGCGACTATGTGATCCTCCACGAACTCGCCCACCTCGTTCACCTGAATCATGGTCCGCGCTTCTGGGCTTTGGTGGAACGGATGTGTCCGGACTACCGATCCGCGGAAGCCTGGCTCAAACGGAGCGGCCGCGCGCTGCTCTGAGCGAAACCTGAGACCGCCGGATGCCGTTCCAATCTCCTTGTTGGGAAGGGGGAACGCAGGTAGGTACCCGGCACATGCTGGGTCCGGCGGCGTCCTTCCGATGAAGCGGACCGGGCTCCGATGCGTCCGAATTCGTTTCAGCGTTCCATGAAGGGATTTCGATTATTGCTGGCCGTGGTGGCGGTGCTGCGCCTGGGCGCGCAAAACGGCGACCACGCCGGCGAGACGCAATCGGAAGTGGTGCCGGCGGATCGCATTCCGTCCGCCCCGATGCTGTCGCCCGAGGAGGAGCGCGCCACCTTCCGGCTGCCTCCCGGCTTTGCGGCAGAACTGGTGGCGGCGGAGCCCCTGGTGGGCTCGCCGGTGGCGGCTCAATTCGATGCCCAGGGGCGGCTCTGGGTCGCGGAGATGACCGGATACATGCGCGATGCCGCCGGTTCCACCGAGACGGAGCCGTCCGGCTCGGTGGCCATCCTGGAGGATGCCGACGGAGACGGGCGCATGGACCGGCGCACCGTGTTCCTGGACGGTCTGGTGATGCCGCGGGCGCTGATGCTGACCGGGGGCGGGGCCGTGGTGGCCGAGCCGCCGAACCTGTGGTTCGCCCGGGATACCAACGGCGACGGACGGGCGGATGAGAAGGTGCTCGTGAGCACCAATTACGCCCCGCAGAACGATCCGAAGCTCGGCCCCAAGTCGAATCCCGAGCATGCCAGCAACGGCCTGCTCTGGGCGCGCGACAACTGGGTGTATTCGGCGAATCACACCGAGCGCCTGCGCTGGAACGGAAGTCCGACCCGCTGGATCGCGGACCCGACCATTTTCCGCGGGCAATGGGGGATTTCGCAGGACGACCGGGGACGCCTTTTCCACAACTCCAACTCGGACCAGATCCGCGCCGACCTCGTTCCCGATGCCTATCTGTCGCGGAACAAGAATCTGCGCGCTCCCTTTGGAGCGAACGTCCAGCTTTCGAAGGACCAGCGGGTGTGGACCGGCCGCGTCAATCCCGGCGTCAATCGTGGCTACCAGCCCGGGCAGCTCACGCCGGAGGGCAGGCTGGCCACGTTCACGGGTGCGTGCGGTCCGGTGGTGTATCGGGGGGATCAGTTGGGGCCCGACGCCACCGGCGACGTGTTTCTCTGCGAACCGACCGGCAATTTCATCCGGCGAAACCGGATCTCCAACCTTCACGGCCTCCTGACCGCGACCAACGCGCACGAGGGAACGGAGTTCCTCACCTCCACGGACGAGCGGTTTCGTCCGGTCAACCTTTACAACGGTCCCGACGGCGCGCTTTACGTGCTGGATTTGCATCGCGGATTGATCCAGCACCGGATCTACCTCACCAGTTACCTGCGGAAGCAGCTGGAGTCGCGGAACCTGATGACGCCGGTGGACCAAGGGCGCATCTGGCGGATCGTGAACACCAACCGGCCCGCGGGGCGGGTGAAGCCGCTGGGAACGAATCCGGCCCCGTCGGAACTCGTCGCCCGCCTCACCGATCCCAACGGCTTCTGGCGCGACACCGCGCAGCAGTTGCTGGTGGAGCGAGGCGATCCCGGAGTGACGGCGGAATTGCAGCGGCTGATTCGCACCAACACCGATTCCCCCGCCGGACGGCTGGCGGCGCTCTGGACCCTGGAGGGGCTGGGCACCCTCAACCTGGCCACGCTGGAGACCGCGATGGCGGACAGCGATGGCGCAGTGCGTTCGGCGGCGCTCCGGTTGACCGAGCGCTTCCTCGAAGGCCCGGAACGCGAGGCGGCATTGAATCTCATCTACCGGCGCGCCGGGTTCATCCCCCCCGAAGAGCAGCTTCAGTTGATGCTTACGTTAGGGGAGGTGAAGACGCCCACAGCGGATGCCATTCTGCGGGCTCTGCTGATGAACACTTCACCCGACGCCCTGCGGGTGAGCGCGGCGTTGAGTGGCCTCGGCGGACGCGAGCTGGAGTTTCTCGATGCGCTGGTGGGGGATCCCAATTGCAGCGCGGTGCGCGAGGGACACGTCGCGCTGCTATCGGGGCTGGCGCGATGCATCACCCACGAGGCGGATCCCGCCCGGGTCTCCCGGCTGCTGGCGCTGATCGCCGACGTCAAGGCAGGCGACTGGCAGCAGCGGGCGATGCTGGATGGCATGGTGGCGACTTTGCCGGCGCCGCCGCGCGCCGGTCAGGCGCCGCCTCCGGTGACGCCGATCGTCTTTCCCTCCGAGCCCGCGGGACTGGCGCGGCTCAAGTCCGTGGAATCGCCCGACGTGCCGAACCGGCTGGCGCGGCTGGATCCGCTGCTGGTCTGGCCGGGCAAGGAAGGCTATACGGCGCCCGCGGCCGTCCAGCCGCTCGCGGGTGTCGAACAGGAAAGCTTCGAGCGGGGCCGGGAGCTGTATCCGCTCATCTGCGGTGCCTGCCACCAGCCGCATGGCAAGGGACAAGAAGGGCTGGCCCCGACGCTGGTGGGGTCCGAGTGGACCACGGGCAGCGAGCAGCGGCTCATTCGCATCGCGCTGCACGGGGTTCGCGACGCCCTCACCGTGAACGGCACGACCTGGAACCTTGCGATGCCGGCCTTCGCGCCGGCGTTGGAAGACGGCCAGATTGCCGACCTGCTCACCTACGTGCGCCGCGAGTGGGGAAACAACGCCGCCCCGGTGAAGGAGAAAACCGTCGCCGCCGTGCGCAAGGCTCACGAAGAACGTGAGGATTCCTGGACCGAAGCCGAGTTGCTGGAGATCCCATAGTCCCTTCTACGGCAGGCGTTCCAACTCCGCGATGACGGGCCGGTGATCGGACGCCACCGCTTCGGGAAGCACCTCCGTGTCGAGCACGCGCCATCCGTTCGTCGGGGCGTAGAGCACGAAGTCGATGCGATGCTTGGGCGTGTCGGAGGGAATGGTGGGCTCAGGCCGGGAGGCCGCGGCATCCGCGAAGTCCTGGAATAGGATCTGCAAGGGACGGCTTTCGGGCCCGGCATTGAAATCCCCGGCGAGGATCACTGATTCCCGCAGCGTCCGGAGGCGGCCGGCCAGGGCCTGAGCGGAGGCGACGCGCAGATCGTCTCGTTCATGATCGAAGTGCGTGCTGACGAACCACACGGGAGCCTCCAGTCCCGGCGGACGCACTCGGACCCGCAGGGCGATGCGTGGCTCTCGTCCCGACTCGCCGGGCAGCGGAAACACTTCGATGGCCTCCACCGGCCAGCGGGAGAGCACTGCCTGGCCGTAGGCGCCGCCCGAGAAGTCCATCGCCTTTCCGAACACCGCGTACATTCCGGTCCGCTCTCCCAACACCGCCGCCTGATCCACGCGGCCGGTCCGATCCGCGAGTTGATCCACCTCCTGCACCGCCACCAGATCCGGATTCGCCGAGCGGATCACCGAGGCAATCCGGTCCAGGTCGAGCTTTCCGTCCGTTCCCTCGCCGTGGTGGATGTTGTAGCTAAGTACCCGGAGGGATCCGGCCGTCGTGGACGGCGCGTGGCGGCATCCCGCGGTCATCGCCAGCATGGCCAGTCCGGCCAGGATCAGAAGAAGCAGCGTCGTTTTCATTTCATGTGACCGCTTCCCATAGCCTGCCATCGCCCGGCAGGTCACCGGGAATCTGCGCCTGCATCTTCGTTGCGTCCGTCGCGTGAGCCGCCCGCGAAGGACACAACTCCGCCGAATCGTTCGCGATGTCCCCGGCCCGGGTGACGAAGTGTCTCCAGGCCGCCCGGACGGTGTCGGAGCACGTCGTGCTGAGGCCCGACGAGCACAAAGTGCCAGGTCCTTTGGGCCGGGTAATGGAGGGGAGGGACCGCATGGTGCGGTCTTTGATCAGGTCCGGGCCCTGCGTGGGGAGAAAAACCCGGGGGGTGAGACCGGAGGCCACGCGGCAGATTGGCCCAGGCGGGAATCGCGGTTACCCCATGGAAGGGTTCGGTGTAGTGGACGCAGGTTCCGATGGGGCGACACGCCAGTCCTCCCATCGTGGAAGGCGTTCAGGATTCGCTTCGCAAGCGGCGCGCGGCCGGGCAGACTGGGCCCAGCCTTTTGCTTGTGACCCCCTCTTTACCGAAATCCGGTGTTTTCCCCGCGCTGTGGATGCCGACCGATGCGGACGGACGGCTCCTGGAATCCGCGCTCCGCGATCATGCCGCCCGCCTTCGCGAAGCCGGCGTCCACGGCCTGATGGTGCTCGGCAGCACCGGCGAATTCCCGTTCTTCAGCGCCGACGAGCGCGAAGGGTTCTTGCGCCGCGTCGCCGAATGGGTCGCCCCGCTGCCGGTGCTGGCCAACGTCAGCGACATCCGCCCGCGGGTGGTCGCCCGGTTGGCACGCGCGGCCCGGGAGTCCGGATGCGCCGCCGTCGCGGTGTTGCCGCCCTGGTACTACTCCATGCCGCAGGCGGATTTGCTGGAGTTCTTCCTGCGGGCGGCAGAGGCCGCCGCGCCGTTGCCGGTGTTCCTCTACAATTTTCCGGAGCGGACAGGCACCCCCATCGAACCCGAGACCGTGGCGGCCTTTGCCGATCGCGCCCCGCTGGCGGGCGTCAAGCTCAGCGGCGGGGCCTGGGAACTGCATGCCACGGTGGCGGCCCTCGCCCGGGCGCGCGGATTCCGCGTGCTCACCGGATGGGACACCCGGTTGGCGGACGCCATGGCGCTCGGCTGCGACGGGTGCATCAGCGGTCTCGCGAATTTCGCCGCGGAACCCATTGTGGCGACCTTTCGCGCGATGCAATCCGGAGATCCCACCGCCGCGGTGGGGCCGACGGCTCAGTTGCGCGGGCTGGTGGAGGCCATCCAGGGGCTGGCGTTTCCGCATGACGTGGCCGCTGGCATGGCCGCCCGCGGCTTCGCGGTGGGCGAGCCCAAGCAGGCGATGTCGGAATCCACGCGTCGCCGCCGGGAAGCCGCTTCTCTGGTGCTGCGTGGCCGCCTGCTCACGATGGGTCTCCGGTGATGGCGTCCGCGTCGCCAGAACCTTCCCCCGCGGGCTCCCGCCGGTACGCCTGGGCGGTGGTGGGCATGCTGTGGTTTGTCTGCTGTTTCAACTATGCGGACCGCCAGGCGATCTCGGTGGTCTTTCCCGCGCTGCGGGAGGAGTTCGGATTCACGCCGGTGCAATTGGGGCTCATCGGCTCGGCCTTCATGTGGGTGTATGCCGCCGCCGCACCGCTGGCGGGCTGGGCCGGGGATCGCATGGCCCGGCGGCATCTGATCCTGGGTGGATGCCTTTTCTGGAGCCTGGTCACCATGGCCACGGCCTGGTGCGGACGGCTGTGGCAGTTCATCACAGTCCGGGCGCTGGAGGGCTTTGGCGAAACCTTCTATTTCCCGGCCTCGATGTCGCTGGTGAGCGACTATCACGGACGCCGGACCCGGTCGCGGGCCATGGCGGCGCATCAATCGAGCGTCTATGTCGGCACCATCGGTGGGAGCTGGCTGGGGGCGGTGCTTGCGGAGCACTACGGATGGCGCATGGGATTCTACGTGTTCGGCGGCGGCGGGATGGTGCTCGCGGCCATGCTGTACCTCTTCCTCCGCGAGCCGCCGCGGATGTATCCAGGTGCGGCTGTGAAGTCCGGACAGCCTTCCGTGGCCGCTCCCTCATTCGGCGCGACGCTGGGGCATTTGGTCCGTCATCCCGCCGCGCGCCTGCTGCTGCTCGCCTTCGTGGGCGCCAACTTCGTGGCCACCATCTTCCTCGTCTGGACCCCGACGTTTCTGATCGAAAAGTTCGGATTCAAACTCGGGGCCGCGGGCCTGAGCGCCACGGTGTTCATCCACCTGGCCAGCGCCGTCAGCGCCCCCTTGGCTGGATGGGGGGCGGATGCCCTGGTCGCGCGGCGGTCCGGAGGCCGGATCCTGGTGCAGGCCGCCGGGTTGCTGGCCGGTGCCGGCTGTGTGGCTTGGGTGGGAATGGCGCAGACCAAAACGTCGCTGCTGGTGGCGATGGCCGCCTTCGGCGTGTGCAAGGGCGCCTACGATGCTGGCATCTTCGCGTCGCTCTATGACGTCGTGCCGGCGTCCTCTCGCGCGACTGCGGCCGGGGTGATGAACACCGTGGGATGGACCGGCGGCGCGCTGGGACCGATCTACGCCGGTTGGATGGCGGAGCACGCGGGCCGCGGCAGTCTGGTGGCCAACATGAGCCTCGCCGTGGCGCTGGGGTCCGTGGTGTACCTGGTCGCGGGAACCCTGCTCATCCTGGCATCGCGGGCGGCGTCCCGTTCTGCGTAAACGCGCGCAACGCCGCCCGGACCGCCCGGACCAGTGCCTCCGCCCGGACCGCCAGCGGCCAGTCGCTGGGCGCCTCCAGCGTGTAGCTCAGGCGTCCGCGGTTCGCCATGAGCCAAAAGGCTTCCGGCCAGTCCGGCCGTTCCTCGGGCGTGATCATTGGACGAAGAATTCCCGGTTCGCTGATCTCTCGCCCGTCAATGACCGGCGAGGGGTCCACCGGACACACCGTTCCGGCGGCCGCGATGATGTCCGGCGCCAGCGAACGCGCGCGGCCGGGATTCACCTCGTAGGTGTAGAATCCGTGGGATTCCCAGTCTTCGTGCAGCAGCAATGTCAGGTCGAATCGGGGTTGTTGCCGCAGCCATTCGATGTGGCCCAGGGTCTCCGCGCATTGCGGATTCCGGTAATCGCGATTTAGGTCCACGCCCTGCGCATTGCCCCGCGTGCCCGTCCGCATGCCTTCGGGATTCAGGCAGGGGATCAGCCACAAGTCGGCCTCCGGCCAGTCGTTCTCGCGAAGCAACCGCGCCGCCGCCAGCGGCCCTGCCGGTTCGTCGCCGTGCATTCCGGCGGACACGTACAGTCGCGGCGCACCGGGCGTCCGCGCCGCCCGGCGGTAGGCCATCCGCGGCGTCGTTGCCGGCGGCAATGGCTCACTCGTCCAACCATGCGTCGCCGCGGCGCCCGCGCAGTCCGCCAGCACCGCGTCCAGATCAATCCGCTCGCCGAAATACCCGCCCCGATTCCGTCCCAACCGCTCCATGGCGGCGAGGGTAGGGGCGGCGCCTTCAAGTTTTCAGGTTTTTAGTTTCCGGCTGAAGGGAGACACGGATTTCACGGAAGGACACGGATTCGGGCGGAGCGGGCGGCATTCCTTTCGGTGGGAATCCGCGCCATTCGTCTCCATCCGCCAGATCACTTCTTCGGCGCCACCGGGCTCAACTCCCATTGCGGATGATTCTGCGCGAAGTAATTGAGGGACCACTCGGTGGGGAAGAGGAGGGCCGGGTTCTGGTCGGCGTCGTGGGCGATTCGGGCGCCGGTGGGGAGGGACAGGGTGTCGAGATCCTCGGAGGCCGCGTCGCGGGACAGCCAACGCACGGCCTGGAACGGGGCGGATTCGCGCCGGGTCTCGGCGTTGTATTCGGTCTCCAGACGGTATTGCAGCACCTCGAACTGGAGCGGACCCACCGCGGCCAGCAACGGGACGCGGCTGGCGGTGTCCTTGAGGTGGAAGGCCTGCGCGACGCCTTCCAGCAGGAGTTGGTCGAGGCCCTGGCGGAACTGCTTGAACTTCGCCGTGTTCGGATTGTGGAAGTACTCGAAGACTTCCGGGGTAAAGCGCGGGATCTCGTCGTAGCAGATCGCCGGGTCGGTGGTCAGCGTATCGCCGATGCCGAAACCGTCGTGGCCGACCAGTCCAATGATGTCCCCAGGATAGGCCTCGTTCACGGTTTCCCGTTCGTTGCCGAAGAGCTTGTGCGAGGAGCTCAGCCGGACCTTGCGTCCGGATTGCACGTGCGTGACCACCATGTCGCGTTCGAACTTCCCGCTGACCACGCGCACGAAGGCGATGCGGTCGCGGTGCCGTGGATCCATGTTGGCCTGGATCTTGAAGATGAATCCGGAGAATGCGGGGTGTTCGGGAGCGATGAGGGCAGGGGACTCCATGGGTGCGGTGTGATTGGGAAATGGGCGGAGGAATCAGCCTTGGCGGTCCCGCGCGGTTTCCACGCGCCGGGAGTCCACCCGGACCAATTGAAGCTCCTTGGCGAGCTCGTTCAGGAAGTTGGCCGTGACCCGGGCGAGGTCGCGCTTTTCCTGATTCAGCCACCAGGCCATCAGCGGAAGTCCGAGCAGGAGCATCCACGACCAGCCGCCCGCCAGGGACCCGATCACGATCAGGGTGACCCCGGCCACCGACCAGAACAGCACGCGCGCGGGAAAGCTCCAGCGGGCGGCCAGGCGGCAGCGGATCATCTCACGGCGTCCGGGGTACCACTCCCCCGCGGTGGTCAGCAGCAGGCGGGCCCAGCGGGAGCCGTACAGTTCCACGTCGTACTGGCTCCATCCGGCGTCCGGCTTGTTGGGCCAGTTGCGCTGGTCGAGCCGCTCCAGGATTCGCGCGAGGAAGGTCATGCGGTCCACCCCCGACTCGCTCCAGAACAGCAACTGGCCGAAGTCTTCGTCCTGATCCTCCAGCATCACCGAGTTGAGATTCTCGCGGTCGTCCAGCGAGCGGTGCTGTCCGCGCAGATGCCCCTCGTGCCGCGCCCATCCGCGGACGATGGGTTGGAGCAAGAAGAGCAGGGCGACGAGCGGACGCGACCACCAGCGCCGCTGGGTCGGGGGCAGTTCGGCCTGGTAGGCGGCGATGCCGCACATGGTCAGCGAGAAGAGGAGGCTGGCGAGTCCCAGGGAGGCGAGATGCGGTACGACCGAACCGAGGACGAGCAGCGGCAGCGTGACCAGGACGTGATATTCGAGGCTGGTCGGCACCGCGAGAATGAGGCTGGGCGGCGTGGCGTAGATACTTTGGAAGAAGGCGCTGCCGAACAGGCCGTGATAGATGATGGGGGCGCGGGTCTCGACTCCGAACTTGGCCGGCGAATAGATGCGCCCGTGCCAGATCGAGCCGCCGAAGCGGCTGAAATTTTCCGGATGCCGCCGCTCCAGCAGCGCCTCGGCGGCGCCGTATCCGGACTGCTGGCGGAGGTACGCCCCCACGGTGTTGCGGCGGTAATGCCAGACGAAGCCGGCGGCGCTGAAGCCGATGCGGTAATTGCGCTGCTGCAGCCGCCAGCAGATGTCCACATCGTCGCCCGCCGTCCGGTAGATGGGATCGAATCCGCCGATGCTTTCCAGCGCCCATTTGTAGAACGCCATGTTGCATCCGGGAATGTGCTCCGCGATGCGGTCGGTGAGCATCACATGGGCGGGTCCGCCCGGAGATACCATCACGCAGGCCGCCGTCGGCGCGTCGTCGGGCGGCAGGAAATTGTGTCCGCCGATGCCGGCGAACCGGGAGTTGAGCAGATCGCCGATGAGATAGCGCAGCCAATCTTCATCGGCGCGGCAGTCGGAGTCGGTGAAGGCGACGATCTCGCCGGTGGCTGCAGCGATGCCGGTATCGCGGGCGACGCTCAGACCCTGGTTGACCGCGTGGCGGAAGTACCGGACGGACGGGAACTCCTCCACAATCTCGCGGGTGGCGTCGGTGGACCCGTCATCCACCAGGATCACCTCGTAGTCGGGGTAATGGAGATGCTCGAGCGACTGCAGGCAGGTCCGCAGGGTGGTGGCGCCGTTGTAGCTGGCGATCACCACCGATACCCGCGGGGCATTGGGCAGCGGGAACCGGGGGGCGAGCGCGAACTGGCGGCGGACGGCTTCGAAGGACGGTTTCGGTTGCCGGTCCCGGGTGACGAGTCCGAAGGCCCAGTCCTCCACGGCGCGGCCATCTTTGAACCAGTCGTCGGTGTACGCGAAGCAGATGACTCCCGCGCAGCCGCCGCGGAAGGCCGCCTCGATCTGCCATCCCAGGGTTTCGGCCTGCTGCGCCTCGGTTTCCCGCAGGGCATCCATGCCGAATTCGCCCAGGATGAGCGGACGCGTGTCGGCCAGCATCTGCAGGCGGGCGAGGTAGTTCTCAAAGGGGCGCGCGCGATGCAGATAGAGGTTCCAGCAGAGAAAATCGGGACGCCGCGGGCGCAGAAACTCGGTGGGGGGAAAATTGCCGAAGGTGCAGAGGCGTCCGGGATCCACCGCCTTCACCTCGGCGATCAGCCCGTCAATGAAATCGGCCACGGCCGCCGCCCCGCTCCAGCGCACGATGTCCGCCGGGATCTCGTTGACCACCGAGAGGGCGAAGACCGCCGGATGGTTGGCGCAGCGCAGCGCGGCGTGGCGCACGGCCTCCCGGGCATCAGCGCGCAGCGTGGGCGAGTCGAGGAAGCAGAGGTGCTTGTTCCAGGGAACGTCCACCAGCAGTTGAAGGCCGTGGGCCTCCGCCAGATCGAGGAACCAGGCGGGAGGGGCATGGTACACCCGCAGCAGGTTGGCTCCGAGCTCGCGGATCTGGAGGAAGTCGCGGGCGGTCTGTTCCCGGCTGGCAAACGGCTCGCCGTCCTCGTTGGGGGCGAAGGGACCGTAGGTGACTCCCTTGGGATGAAACTTGACGCCGTCCCGGCGGAAAAACTTGCCGTCCACCTGCACCCGCCCCCGGGGGGATGCCGGCGTCGCGGCGGGAATGGCGTGCGAATCGGGCTCCGTCACAAGTCGTCCGGCCGGCGGGACGCCGCGGGCCGCGGAGGATTGAGAACGGTTCGAGGCCGGATCGGGAACAGAAATCCGCGGCTGGAAATGCGTCGGCTCCGGTGATGGTGTCACCGGAACCCACTGCCATGGCCATGGTTCGTTCATCCCTGGCGCCGGGCCCGCGTGCCGGCTGGAGGCTCCCTTCCTCCCGCGCGGCGGACGCGGCTGGCGGCGCCGGCAATGAGACTCGGCGGGAGGGGCGATATTCAGGGCGGGCAGGGTCGAAGGCATCGCGGGGGGAGGGTCACCGCAGAAGCTCAGAGGCTCGGACAACGGAGTTTGCGGATCTCCAGGGGGCGAATCTCCGATGAGCCGTACGCGCGTGGAGTCCCCATGGGGTGGCTAGTGGCCGGTGGTTGGTGGCCCGTCGTCGGTACTCATGGGTCCCTGGCTCCTCAGCTCTCACCCCTCGCCTCTCTGCCTTCATCCCGATTCCGCGGCTGGCGGATTCGACGGCCGCCGATCATGCTGGCGCCGTCGCATGAGTCCCCCAGCGCACCGTCCGAAACCGGTGGATGCCCGCGGTCCGAGGCGCCGGATTCCCCGGTCGTTCCGGGATCTGACGCCGGCCAATCATTTCAATCCGCGCACCTTCTTCCGCGAGATGGTCTGGAAGGCGCTGGTCACGCCGCGGTCGGGATCCTCCAAAATTCCGCGGTTCCCGGTGCTGGGCCCGCGGGAGCTGGCGCTCACCTGGATCGGACACGCCTCGTTTCTGATCCAGTTTCCCGACTTGAACCTGATCGTGGATCCGAACTTCGCCAACTGGCTGTTCCTGCTCAAGCGGCTGAAGCGTCCGGGCCTCCGTGCCGCCGACCTGCCGCCGATTGACGTGGTGCTGCTCACCCATGCGCACTTCGACCATTTTCACCGTCCCTCGATCCGCCGCCTGCCGCCCTCGCCCAAGATCGCCATCCTGCCCTGGGGCTGCGGCTCCCTCGCGCGGCGGCTCGGTTTCGACCGGATCGTAGAACTGCACTGGTGGGAGAGCTTCGGGAGCGGTGACTGGAAGGTGACGCTGGTGCCGGCGAAGCATTGGGGGGCCCGCGCCCTTCGGGATGCTCATCGGGGCTGGGGTGGATTTGTCGTCGAGCATCGCGGACGGCGCGTTTATCACGCTGGCGACTCCGCCTACTTCGAAGGATTCCGGGAGATCGGAGAGCGGATGCGTCCGGAACTCGCGCTGTTGCCGATCGGAGCCTATTTTCCCGACTCGTTCCGCAACGTGCACATGGGTCCCGACGAGGCCGTGGCCGCCTTCAAGGATCTGCGGGCGGAGTGGCTCATTCCCATGCATTTCGGGACGTTCAAGCTGAGCTTTGAAGCGATGGAGGAGCCCGAGCGCTGGCTGCGGCAACTGGTTGGGGAGCACCACCTGGCGCGTCATCTGCGGGTGCTGGAGGAGGGCGTGCCGGAGAAATTTTGAAGGGTGCAGCGCGAGCGGAGCCGCAACCAAAGTGCGCGGCACTTGCGGCGCAGAAAATTCTGTCCGAAAGGAGCGACCCCGCTTATCGGGACGAAGGCGGCTCGTTCTCCAGCGTCTCTTGGAATGTCGCCAGGGTGGCGTGGCTGATCGCCTCGCGTAACCAGCCACGGAGGACGGAGAGATCCGACTGTGTGGAAATCATTTCCTGCATCTCCGGTGGCACCGCGCCGAAGCGCGCCTTCAGCACTTCCAACACCGCCTCCCGGGCGCCGGTAAGCAACCCCGTGTGCAGGCCCTCCTGCCGCCCCGTCTGGAGCCCCGTCTGGAGCCCTTGTTGGAGGCCTTGCTCTAATCCCTTCTCGATGCCGAATCGCTCGGCGCTGCTGATGTATGGCATACGCTTCTCCTTCTCCAACTCCCACACTTGTCCCTGCAATACTCTTTCCTCCTGCGACGGCAGCCGCAACAACCAATCCAAGAGCCGGTATAGCTCCAGCACTTCCTTCCGATCCCAGCCCCGTTCGTACAATTGCCGGATCAGTTCCCACTTCTGTTCCCTCCGCCTCTGCGGATCCCGCCGCGTCCGTTGCGCCGCCCGGTGGGCCAGGATCAACAACGCCACCGGATTGTTCCCCGAAGCCGAATCCAGCATCCCGTTGGACAGATCCAGCAGTTTGCAGATCGGAAACTGAAAGCTCACCCGACACCCCCACAGTTCAAACCGGTATGACCGGGGCCGCCATCGCGGATGCGCATCGGCCAGCACCACCAGGCTGACCACCGGTTCGGCATGCGCCTCACGCAAGGGGCAATAGTAGGCGAAAATCCGCTCGGCCAGTCTCGCGTCGGGCTGGCTTTGGATTTCCAGATGGATGAGCACCCTTTGAGGCTGTCCATCCTTTCGCCAGACTCGGACCAGTTTGTCCACGTATTGGCGTCCGGAAGCGGCGTCGCGGACGGCGGCCTGGAGTTCCTTGTCAAGGAAGTCGAAGCCGCGGGACCAGTCAATGGCGGCTTCGATCTTGGGAAAGCACAGGGCCAGGAAGGGTTGGAGATAGCGCTCCAGCAGATCCTTCCAGGGACTGTCGAAATCGCTGCGCTCGTCGGACACGCTTTCCAGCAAACGCCCAAGCCGGATGGCACCGCCATCGCCAAAAGTAACGAGGGCGATCCTTTGCTGTGTTTCTCCTGAGGGGCGGCGGGGGAACCGATGAGAACGGAGAGGAGATCACGGATCCCCATTACCCTCCGCCTGTCGGCTTCACCCGCCATTCCATCAGCACCACGTCGAGCCAGCGGCCGAACTTGAAGCCGACTTCCTTGAGGTGACCCACGGGCTCGAATCCGTGGCGCGCATGCAGGCGGATGCTGGCCTCATTGGCCGCATCAATGAGGGCGAGCACCGCATGCAGTCCGCGGTTTTGGGCGGCGGCGAGCAGCGGCTCGAGGAGCCGCGAGCCGAGGCCGTGTCCGCGCCAGTCCTCCGCGATGTACACGGAATTTTCGGCGGTGAACCGGTATCCGGCGCGGTCGTGGTATCGGTTTAGCGCGCTCCAGCCGACGATCCGGGCGGCGTCCCCGTCCGCCCCGCGCTCCTCGGCGACGAAGACGGCGAAATCGTCGCGTTCGTGCGCGTCGAACCACTCCAGCCGTTGCGCCAGCGTACGCGGTTCCTCGTCGTAACTGGCCGTGGTCTTCAGCACGGCGTCGTTGTAGATCGCCAGAATGCCCGGGCAGTCGGCGCGGACGGCGCGGCGGATGACGATCGCCTGCATCGCGTCCTCAGATGGCCACCGGCGCCTTGATGGCCGGATGCGGGTCGTAACCCGTGATCTCGAAGTCCTCGTACACAAATTCGCACAGTTCCCGGCGGGCGGGATTCAGGCGCAGTTGCGGCAGCGGACGCGGCTCGCGGGCGAGCTGGAGCTGCACCTGCTCGAGGTGATTGGCGTAGATGTGGGCGTCGCCCAGCGTGTGGATGAACTCGCCCGGGCGCAGGCCGCAGACCTGGGCGACCATGTGCGTGAGCGCGGCGTAGCTGGCGATGTTGAAAGGCACGCCGAGGAAGAGATCGGCGCTGCGCTGGTAGAGCTGGCAGCTCAGCTCCCCGTCGGCGACATAGAATTGGAATAGCGCGTGGCAGGGCGGCAGGGCCATGAGGTGAATCTCACCGGGATTCCACGCCGTGACGATGAGCCGCCGAGAATCGGGATTGCGACGGATCTGCGCCACCACGTCGTCCAACTGGTTCAGCGAGCGTCCGTCAAACGACCGCCAGTCGGTCCATTGGGCGCCATAGACGCGTCCCAAGTCCCCGGTGTCCGGGTTCGCCCATTCATCCCAGATGGTGACGCCGCGCTCCTGCAGCCACCGCACGTTGGTGTCGCCGCGGAGAAACCAGAGCAGCTCGTGGAGGATGCTCTTGGTATGCACCCGCTTGGTGGTCACCAGCGGGAATCCTTCGGACAGGCGGTAGCGGCTCTGGGCTCCGAAGACCGACCAGGTGCCAGTGCCGGTGCGGTCCTGCTTGAACTTGCCATGGTCCAGCACATGGCGCAGCAGGTCGAGATACGAACGCATCGGCGGCGAAGCCTACAACGCACGGCGACGCCGGCAATCCTCGGGCGCTGTCAGCCCTCTTTTGCGGTCCCTTGCGTCCTCTGCGTGAGGCCGGGGACTGCTTAACGGCACCGCGGGAGGGTCCTGAGGTCATTCGGCCGCAGAATGCCACGCGGGGTGATGATGCCGGTGATGAGGTCCGGAGGCGTGACGTCGAATCCAGGATTGAGCGCGCGGCTGGAGGGGTTGGCGATGCGGACGTAGGCGCGATGTCCGCCGCTCCGTGCACCCCAGGCGCCGAGCACTTCCTCCTCGCCCCGCTCCTCGATGGGGATGTCGCGTCCCGAGGCCAGGTGGAAGTCGAGGGTGGATTCCGGAATCGCCACGTAGAAGGGGATGCCGTGCCGTCGGGCCAGCACGGCCTTGGTGTAGGTGCCGATCTTGTTGGCGACTTCTCCGGTGCGGGCCAGCACCCGGTCGGCGCCGACGATCACCAGGTCAATTTTCCCCTGCTGCATCAGCCAGCCGGCGGCATTGTCGGCGATCACCCGGTGGTCAATGCCCTCCTGGGCGAGTTCCCAGGCGGTGAGGGACGCTCCCTGGCAGCGTGGACGGGTCTCGTCGCACAACACCGTGAACCGGCATCCGCGCGCCTGCGCCGCGTAGAGCGGGGCGGTGGCGCTGCCGATATCCACAAACGCCAGCCAGCCGGCGTTGCAGTGGGTGAGCACGGTGGCGCCGTGGCGAATGAGATCCGCTCCGTGCTCTCCGATCGCCCGGCAATCCGCGACGTTTTCCTCGGCGAAACGAGTGGCGGCTTCCACGGCCAGCCTCTGGCGCTCCGGCACTGTGTTCCCCGAGGCCATGGCTTCCCGGACCGCGAGCATGGCGTTGACCGGATCCACCGCCGTGGGACGCGCATCCCGGAGGCGCGCGAAGGCCGCGTCCACGTGGGCCTCGAACCGCCGGAGATCCGAACCCCGGAATGCCCGCGCGCCCTGGGCCAGTCCGTAGGCGGCGGTGGCCCCGATGGCGCCGGCGCCCCGAACCGTCATGTCGCGAATCGCCGCGGCCGTGGCGGCCACGGTGGCCGGGCGCACCTGGCGGAATCGATGCGGCAGGAGCCGCTGGTCAATCAGGCAGACCGCATTGGTCCGGACATCGAAGGAGACGGTCCGGAAGTGTCGTGTCCGTCCGCGCACCCGCACATTCATTCGGCGCGCTCCGGGTTCAGGACGGCATCTGGAGGCCGATCTTAGCCGCCACCTGGGCGACATCCTTGTCCCCGCGCCCGGAGAGGTTGACGACGATCAGCGTTTCCCGGGAGAGCTGGGGCGCCCGCCGGATGGCCTCGGCAACGGCGTGGGCCGATTCCAGCGCCGGAATGATGCCTTCGAGGCGCGCCAGGCGCGTGAAGGCGTCGAGCGCGGCTTCGTCGGTGGCGTAGGCGTATTCGACCCGGCCGCGGTCGTGGAGCCAGGCGTGCTCGGGCCCCACCGCCGCGTAGTCGAGGCCGGCGCTGACACTGTGCGTCAACTGGATCTGCCCGAAGGCGTCCTGGAGGATGTAGCTCCGTGTGCCCTGGAGCACGCCCAGCGAGCCGCCATGGAACCGCGCGGCGTGCTGCTCGGGAAGGATGCCGTTGCCGCCGGCTTCCACGCCGCACATCCGCACCGAGGCCTCGTTGAGGAACGGGTAGAAGAGTCCGATGGCATTCGAACCGCCGCCCACGCAGGCGATGAGCAGGTCGGGCAGCCGTCCCTCTTTTTCCAGAATCTGGCGGCGCGCCTCGTCGCCGATGACGCGATGAAAGTTCCGGACCATCACCGGGTAGGGATGCGCCCCATAGGCGGTTCCCAGGATGTAGTGCGTGCCGCGCACATGGGTCACCCAGTCGCGCATCGCCTCGTTGACCGCCTCCTTGAGCGTGCGCTGTCCGGCATGCACGGGCACCACCTCCGCTCCCAGCATCTTCATGCGATAGACGTTGAGCGCCTGCCGTTCGCAATCCACCGCGCCCATGTAAATGACGCACTTCAGCCCGAACATCGCCGCCACGGTGGCCGTGGCCACGCCGTGCTGACCGGCGCCCGTCTCGGCGATCACCCGAGTCTTGCCCATGCGGCGGGCGATGAGCGCCTGTCCCAGGGCGTTGTTGATCTTGTGCGCGCCGGTGTGGAGCAGGTCTTCGCGCTTGAGATAGATTTTGGCCCCTCCCAGCTCGCGGGTGAGGCGCTCGGCGAAGTAGAGCGGCGTGGGGCGCCCCACGAACTCCCGCAGATAGTAGCTGAGCTCTTCCTGGAACTTCGGGTCCTGCTGGGCGCGGAAGTATTCCGCCTCCAGCTCCTGCAGCGGATGCATCAGCGTCTCGGGCACGTAACGTCCCCCGTAGGGGCCGAAATGCCCGGCCGCATCCGGCATGTCCGGACTGGCAAAGGGCGTTGTCGAGAGATCGGCCGATGCAGTCATGCCGGAGGATAAGGCGAGGCCGGGCAGGGCGGAAAGGGGGGAAAACGGGATTCGATCCGGCAGGGCGGCTCTGGTTCCCTGGGGCGGTGACCGAATTTGAACTGATCCGGCGGCTGGTGCCGCTGCTTCCGTCCAATGACTTTGTGGTCGTCGGAGCGGGGGACGATTGCGCCGTGCTGGAGTTGGGCGCGCCGGACACCCAGACCTTGTTCAAGGCGGATGCGGTCGTGGAGGGCGTCCATTTCATTGCGGACACCGATCCGGTCCGGGTGGGACACAAGGCGCTGGCGCGAGCCCTGAGCGACGTCGCGGCCATGGGGGGCACGCCGACGGCCGCGCTGGTGACCGTGGCGCTGCCGCCGGGATTCGATCCGGACCGCGTGCTGGATGCCTACCGGGGCATGCAACGGCTGGCGGTCCGGCATCAGGTGGCCCTGGTCGGCGGAGAAACCACGACCAGCCCGGGGGGATTGCTGCTGAGCGTGGCGGTGCTGGGAACGGTGCCCCGGGGGCGGGCGTTGCTGCGCACGGGCGCACGGGCGGGGGACGCTGTGTTCGTCACCGGGGAATTGGGAGGCTCCATCGAGGGCCATCACCTGGACTTTGAACCGCGGCTGGCCGAGGGGCGGTGGCTGGCGTCGAGCGGACTGGTGCATGCCATGATGGACCTCAGCGACGGGCTTGCGTCGGATCTTCCCAAGCTTTTGGAAGCTGGCGGGGGCCTGGGGGCCGAGATCCGCAAGGGGTCGCTGCCCATCCGCCGCGCGGCGCGGCTTCGCGAGCGCCGGGGCGATCTCGCCAAGCCGGCGGTGCTAGCCGCCCTGACGGATGGCGAGGACTTCGAATTGCTCCTGACCACCGCTCCCGGGAACGCCGTCCGGCTCCTCGACGAATGGAAGCGGGCGTTTCCCGCGGTGCGCCTCACTTGCATCGGGCGTCTCACCGCGGATCACGGCGCGTTCCTGATCGGACCTGACGGCCGGCGCCCGATGCCGGCGTCCGGATACGAGCACTTCGGCCCGGCGACCGGGTAGGATCGCGTTCCACGCGCGATAGCGCCTCACGCCAAGGGCGCGAAGGACGCAGAGGAAGGATGGGGAAAGAGAGCCGATGTTTGCCCCAAAACGCCTCTCCAGTCCGGGATCCCTTTCTACGGCAAGAGACTCCTTCCCTCTGCGTCCTTCGCGCCCTTGGCGTGAGGCACCGCCGTGGGGAGCGTCACGCAAATTGCTTTGCCGTCCCGGGCCGCGGCGCGTATCACCACGCGCGACCATGAGACTCCCGTTGTTGTTCACCGTCGGAGCGCTGGCCCTCACCGGGTGCGCGACCCATCATCATTCGTCCGCCGGCTCCGGTTCGAGCGCGGCCGGGTCTGCGGCGGCCCCGGCGGCCGCCGTCAAGGATGCCGAAGGCTACACCGTCATTTTCGACGGCACCTGGGACGGCTGGCGGGTGAGCGAAAACCCGAAGGCGTGGAAGATCGTCAATGGCGCCTTTCTCGCCAACGGAGACCGCAGCCACAACTACTACGTGGGGCCGCTGCAGCCGTTCCGCGATTTCGAGCTCCGCCTGGATGTCATGACGGCTCCGGGGGCCAACGGCGGCGTGTACATTCACACCAAGTTCCAGGACAGCGGATGGCCCTGGGGCGGCTATGAGATCCAGGTCAACAACAGCCAGGGAGACTGGCGGCGCACGGGCAGCGTGTACTCCGTCAAGGACGTGCGGGAGACGGCGGCGAAGGACAACCAATGGTGGGATTACCGGATCGTGGTCAAGGGGGATACGATCCAGGTGTATGTGGACGGCAAGCTGGTGAACGAGTTCAAGGAGGAGCCCGGCCGCCAGCCCGGCAAGGATTTCGAGCGCAAGCTGAACCAGGGCACCATCGCCCTCCAGGCCCATGACCCGGGCAGCTTCGTTTATTACAAGAACATCCGGGTGAAGAAGCTCGACTGAGTTTCGCCTCCCAAGCGCTGCACACCGCCATGAGCCTCCTTGAGTCCCTGAAGAAGTTCACCGTGGTCGTCGCCGATACCGGCGACATTGACGCCATCGCGCGCACCAAGCCGCAGGACGCGACGACCAACCCCTCCCTGATCCTCGGAGCGGCCCAGATGCCGCAGTATCGTCCGCTCGTGGACCAGGCGGTGCAGGCGGTCCGGAGCGTGGCGGCGGATGCCGAGGGACGGCTGGCGGCCATGATGGACCGCTTGTTCGTGCTGTTCGGGATGGAAATCCTGAAGCACGTGCCCGGCCGGGTTTCCACCGAAGTGGACGCCCGATTCAGCTTCGACACCGAGGCTACGCTCGCCAAGGCGCGTCAGTTGATCGGACTCTACGAGGAGGCGGGCGTGTCCCGTGAACGGGTGCTGATCAAGATCGGCAGCACCTGGGAGGGCATCCGCGCCGCCGAGGTGTTGGAGAAGGAGGGAATCCACTGCAACCTCACCCTGCTGTTCAGTTTTGCCCAGGCGGTGGCCTGCGCCGAGGCGCGCGTCACCCTGATTTCGCCATTCGTGGGCCGGATCTACGATTACTACCGCAAGGAAAAGGGAGCCGAGATTCCGGCCGACCAGGACCCGGGAGTGGCTTCGGTGACCGCGATCTATAACTACTTCAAGAAGTTCGGATACCGGACCCAGGTCATGGGCGCCAGTTTCCGCCGCATCGAGCAGATCACCCGGCTGGCGGGGTGCGATTTGCTGACCATCAGTCCGGACCTAATTGAGCAACTGGCCAAGACGCCGGGGGAACTCACCGCGTCGCTGACCCTGGAGTCGGCGCAGGCCAGCTCGGGGGACAAGCTGTCCCTGGACGAGAAGACCTTCCGCTGGCTGCACAACGAGGACGCCATGGCGACCGACAAGCTGGCCGAGGGCATCCGGCGCTTCAATGCCGATGCCCGCAAGCTGGAAGCCTTCGTGCGGAAGAATTTTCCGCTCTGAGGCGGACACGACCCTTGGACTCCTGGACGGGCCATCGGGCTCTTTCTTGAAGTTCTCAGCAGCCGTGTGTTCATTCGGGGATCACGCGGGATGCCTACGGTGGGTTTGTTTGCCGGATCCGGTCGGGCCCGCCCGCGCCGTGGGCCATGATCCGGGTTCCTCCTCATCCAGGGACGATTCGAGCGGCAACTGCCGGCGGGCGGGTGCCGGTGCCGCTTGGCGGATTCACGCTGGTGGAGTTGCTGGTGGTGGTGGCGGTCATCGCCCTCCTTGCAGGTCTCCTGCTTCCCGCGGTGGGTCGCGCCCGGTTGAAGGCGCAGGGGCTTCAGTGCCTCAACCATCACCGGCAGCTCACGCTCGCGTGGCTGAACTATTCCCAGGACCATGCCGACCGGATTCCGGCCGCCAGTGCCGCCTATGGGGGAGTCCAGGAGCCGATCCCCGCCTGGATGGAGGGGTCGCTGGACCTGGAGCCCGGGAACCGGTCGAACTGGGATGTCACGCGGGACATTCATGCCAGCCCGCTCTGGCCCTACTGCGGCGGTTCGGCGGCGATCTTCCGTTGTCCGGCGGATGCCAGCCGGGTGATCCCGGCGGAGGGGCCGATGTCGGGGCGCCCGGTGCCGCGGGTGCGCAGCATGGCCATGAGCCTGTGGTTTGGCGGATTTGGCGGCGCCCTGAGTCTTTCTTCGGGGGCCTCCAGCCCGCCCTGGCGGCTTTACCGGCGAATGGGCGATCTGGTGGATCCCGGGGCCGCGATGACCGCGCTGTTCTGGGACCAGCGTGAGGACACCATCAACTACGGCAATTTCCTGGTGGACATGAGCGGATGGCCCGACTCCCCGGCGCAGGCGCGGTGGCAGGTGGACCTGCCCGGGGCCTACCATGGAAACGCCGGAGGACTTTCGTTTGCCGACGGGCATTCCGAGATTCGCCGCTGGGTGGATGGCCGCACCATGCCGCCGCTGCGGCGCGGTCAGAGCTGGATGGACGGCGATCATTCCCTCGAGCAACCCCACAACCGGGACATCCGGTGGCTGCAGGAACGCGCCACGCGACCCCTCGGCGATGGCGGAGCGCTGACCCGGATTCCGTGACCGGAGTCCGAGCATGGTTTCAAGCCAGGGACGGGCGTGGCTTCGCTACTGCCGCAGGCGGGCCAGCGCTTCCTTGAAGTCCGCCGGCAGCGGCGCGTGAAAGTCGCACCAGGTCCGCTTGGTGGGATGCACAAAGCCGAGGGTCCGGGCATGGAGCATCTGGCGTTCCACGCTGATCCCCGTCTCGGATTTCAATCGGACGTTGGAGCGATGTCCATAGACGTGATCGCCCACCAGCGGAAATCCCAGATGTTGGAAGTGCACCCGGATCTGGTGGGTGCGGCCGGTATGGATCCGCGCCTCGACGAAACAGGCGCCCTTCAGCCGCTCGAGCAGGCGATACGTGGTTCGTGAATGCCGGCCATCGCCTTCCGTGACCATCATCCGCTTCCGGTCCACGGCGTGGCGCGCGATGCGTCCCGAGATTTCGCCGGACGGTGGCTGGAGATCGCCGCAAACGAGGCACTGGTAGAGCTTTTCCACGCGTCGCGTCGCAAACTGATCCTGGAGCTCGCGGTGGGCCACGTCGTTCTTGGCAAACACCAGGCATCCGCTGGTATCCCGGTCCAAACGATGCACGACCCCGGGCCGGATCACGCCGCCGATGCCGCTCAATTGCCCTTGGCAATGATACAACAGGGCGTTGACGAGCGTGCCGTCTTTGTGGCCGGCCGCCGGATGCACGACGAGGTCCGGCGACTTGTTGATGACCACCAGGTCGGAATCCTCATAGAGCACCTCCAGCGGGATCGCTTCCGGCAGCAAGGCGGTGGGGACAGGATCGGGCCATTCCACCTGGACGATGTCGCCGGCGCGCGGTGCCTGGGAGGGCTTCGGAGGGCGCCCGTTGACCCGGACACATCCCTGGCCCAGCAGCCGCTGAATCTCGCCCCGCGAACTCTCCGGATATCGCTCGTGGAGGAAGCGGTCGAGCCGAACGCCCGGGAGCGAGGCGTCCACGGTGAAAACATCGAGTTCGGGCATGGCTCAAAGCCGCGGAGTGCCGCCCTGCGGAACCGCAGGCCGCAATCGCAGGAACAGAAAGATCCCGGCGGCGAGAATCAATACGCTCATCCATTGGCCGGGGGTGAGCAGCAAGCCGGCCCGTGGCGCCACCGGCGCGTAGTCCCCCCGGAAGGCTTCCACGGTGCTGCGAAGGAGGGCGTAGCCGACGAGGTAGGCGCAAAACACCTGCCCGGGAAAACGGCGTCTGGCGAAGAGCAATTGAAGCACGGCGAGAAAGAGCAGGTTGAGTCCCGCCTCGTACAATTGCGTCGGATGCACCGGATTGCCTCCGGTGACGTGATCCGCTGGAAACCGGATGGCCCAGGGAGCAGCGGAGGGGCGTCCGAAACAGCAGCCGTTCATCAGACAGCCCAGGCGTCCGAAGGCGTGGCCCACCACAATGCCCGGCGCGAGGCAGTCCGCAAAGGTCCAGACCGGCAGCTTCATCCGATGCAGCCGCCACACGGCGAGCAGCGTGGCGGTGATCAGGCCGCCGTAGAAGACCAGTCCGCCCCGCCATACGGCAAACACCTCGGTCAGCGGTTTGCCGGCGAAGTCGCGGTCCCAATAGCTGACGACATACAGGAGCCGCGCCCCCAAAAGCCCGCCGACCACCAGCCAGGGTGCCAGGTCATAGACCGCATCGCCTGGAAGCCCCACGCGCCGGGCATTTCGGGCGGCCAGCCAAAGGCCTGCCAGAAAGCCGAGCGCCACCAGCAGCCCGAAGGAATGCAGGGAGAGGGAGCCCCAGTGAAAGAGGATCGGTTTCACGTGAACCGGATCGTAGCCGGTTGGCCCCCCGAGGGAAAGGAACGGGCCGGTCAGGAGAGTCGGCCAGAATATCCGCTTCGGGCCCCTTCGCAGCCAGCAGATCCAACACATCCCGGATGCGGATGCGCAGGCCACGGAGGCAGGGACGCCCCTCGCATGGATTGGGATTGAAGATGATCCGGTCTGCGGAGTTCATGGGGGGAATGGGACCCCGCCGCTTTACTGGCATCCATCTTGCACCAGATTTCAGCATGAAAATCCATGGTTTCATGGCCGGGCTCCTCATGATCTCCGGGAGCTTGTGGCAGGGCGATGCGGCCGCGCCGCCGCGCGGGCCGCAGAACCCGATTCGTGTGCCGCAAGTCCCGGGATCCCTCGGATACCGATTCACCGATTTCCTCAGATTCCCAGTGGAGAATCCGGTGGCTCTGGCGACGCCGCCCGGAGAGACCGGCCGGCTCTTCATCGTCGAGCAGCGGGGCTGCATCGTGGTGGTGACCAATCTGGCGGCGCCCACGCGCACGGTGTTCCTGGACATCACCCGCCGCACCGTGTCCGGAGGCGAGCAAGGGCTTCTCGGGCTGGCCTTCCATCCGCGGTATGCCGCCAACGGACGCTTTTTTGTTTTTCGCACCCAGCGGACGGGGCCGGCCGGAGTCCAGGCGTTGCATGACGTGTTGAGCGAGTTTCGGGTGGCGCCGGGAAGTCCGAACGCCGCCGATCCCGATTCCGAGATCCCGCTCTTCCGGCAACCGGACGACGCTCCCAATCATAATGGAGGCGACCTGCACTTCGGCGCGGACGGTTACCTGTACGTCTCGGTTGGCGACGAGGGCGGTGGCGATGACAATTTCCGGAACAGCCAGGTCATTGACCGGGACCTCTTCGCGGGCGTGCTGCGAATTGACGTGGATCGGCGCCCGGGCTCCCTGCCGCCCAACCGGGATGTCCGCAACTCCGTCCACGAATTTTCCTACACCACCAACTACGCCATCCCGCCCGACAATCCGTTCGTCGGAGCCACGCAGTTCCTGGGACGGGCGGTGGATCCGGCCCGGGTTCGCACCGAGTTCTGGTCCGTGGGGCTTCGCAATCCCTGGCGCATGTCCTTCGACCGCGCGACCGGCGAGTTATGGATCGGAGACGTGGGGCAGGGGGCGGAAGAGATGGTGGTCCTCAGCCGGGCGGGGGCCAATCATGGCTGGGCATTTCGCGAAGGGAACCGCGCGGGACCCCGCACCGGCGCGCCGGCGGGGTTCCTGACCGATCCCAGCTTCCAGTACGTCCGTCCCGTGTACACCTATCTCCACGGCTCGGGACCGATGCGCGGCTTTTCGATCACCGGAGGCGTGGTGTACCGGGGACGCCGCATCTCCCCGCTCCATGGGGCCTATCTCTTCGCCGACCACGTCAGCGGCAACGTCTGGTCGCTCCACCGGAGCCCCGCCCCGGGAGGCGCGCCCCGGGTCACGCGATTGGGTGCGGTGTCCGGCGTGTCGGCATTTGGCGTGGATCCCCGCGATGGCGAGGTGCTGCTTTGCCAATTGGGAGGCGGACGGGTCCTTCGGTTGGAGTACAGCGACCAGTTCGTGGGCGAGCCGCTGCCCCTCACGTTGTCGGAAACCGGAGCCTTTGCCGATCTGGCCGCCCTGACGCCGGCTCCCGGCGTGGTGCCCTACGAAATCAACCTGCCGTTTTGGTCGGACGGCGCATTCAAGCGCCGGTGGTTCGCGCTGCCGGGGCCGGACCGGTTCATTGACTTCGCCACCAACGGTGCCTGGCGGACACCGCCGGGGACGGTTTGGGTGAAGCATTTTGAACTGGAGGACATCGAGGGCGACGCCGCGTCGGTCCGTCGCCTGGAGACCCGTTTCCTGGTCCGCAACAGCAACGGGGTGCATGGATTCACCTACCGATGGACCTCGGCCAGCGACGCCGTCCTCGTCCCCGAGGATGGGGGGGAACTGCAGCTCGACCGGCGGGTCCAAGGGGAATCCTTCCGCCAGACCTGGCGCTTCCCATCCCGCGCCGAATGCCTGGCCTGCCATACGCTGGAGTCTGGGCATTCACTCAGCTTTCAGACGGCGCAGTTGCATCGCCCCGTTTCGGACCCTGCGGGGCCGATGAACCAGATCGAAGCCCTCGCGGCTGCGGGATATTTTAGCGGATCCCCGGGTTCTTCCGTCCGATGGCCTGTATTGGCGCCTCCGGAGGAGGATTCCGCGAGCGTCGAGAGCCGGGCCCGTTCGTGGCTGGCCGTCAACTGCGCCTCCTGCCACCGCGCCGGCGGAACGGGCGGCGGATTCCTCGACCTGCGGCTGGAGACGCCGACTTCGGATACCGGCATGGTGTTCGGGAGGTTGAACGATGACGGCGGCGATTCGGATCAGCGGGTGGTGCTTCCCGGGGATCCGGTGCATTCCATGCTGCTCACCCGGATCGGAATCCGGGGTCCCCGGCAGATGCCGCCGTTGGCGTCCGTGGTGCCGGATCCCGCCGGCGTGGCGCTGATCCGGCGATGGATTGATGAGATCGGCGATCCCCATCCCGGAGTCGAGGACTCCCTGGAGGCCGTCTTGCTGGGCGACCGGATCCTGCTTCGCGCCGTGCAGCCGGCGAATCGGAGGCTGAACCTGGAGACTACGGACCGTTTGGAGACGGGCGATTGGAGGCCCGTGGATCTCCCGGGAAATGAGATCTGGTATCCGGCCGAACCTCGCGAGCCACATTTCGAGGTGCCGATCAGCGACGGCGGGTGGTTCCGAGTCCGTCCGTCCGGACCCTGAGCCGTCCGGTTAGTGGACTCCGCCGAGCTCGCGGAATTCGGCCTCCGAGAGGATTCGAATTCCCAGCGTTCGCGCCTTCTCGAGTTTGGATCCGGCTTCCTCGCCAGCCAGGACAAAATCAGTCTTGCGGCTCACCGCGGACGACACCCGCCCGCCGCGGCTCTCGATCTCCGCGGTCGCCGCCTCGCGGGTCATCGTGGGCAGGGTGCCGGTCAACACAAAGGTTTTGCCGGCAAAGGGCCCGATGGGCACGGCTGCCGGGCGGTAAATGGAGGAACTCAGATTCAAGCCGGCATTTTTCAAGCGGGCGATCAGTTCCCGATTCCGGCTGTCGGCAAACCAATCCTCGACGCTGCGGGCGATCACCTCGCCGATGTCTTCCACCAGGGTGAGTTGGGAGGCGCCCGCGGCGGCGATGGCGTCCAGATCGGGGAAGGCCCGCGCCAACGCTTTGGCCCCGCCGGCTCCCAGGTGGAGGATGCCGAGTCCGAAGAGCACCCGCCACAAGTCGCGCTGCCGGGACGAGGCAACGGCTTCCACGAAGTTGCCGGCCGACTTGTCCCCCATGCGCTCGAGCGCGGCGACCTCCGCGGTCTTGAGCCGGTACAAGTCCGCGACGTCGCGCGCCAGCCCGGCTTGGACCAGTTGCGCCACCAGCACTTCGCCGCCCCCTTCGATGTCCATCGCCCCCCGGCTGCACCAATGTTCCAGGCGTCCGCGAACGCGGGCCGGACAGTCCGGGTTGGGACACCGCCAAAGCACTCCGGTGCCCGCAGTGGTCGTTTCACGAACGGCGGGCGTGCCGCATTCGGGACACTGGCGCGGGAACTGGAAGGGGGATTCGGATCCGGTCCGGCGCTCGGTGAGCACCCGCACGACCGCGGGGATGACTTCGCCGGCTTTCTCGATGACCACGGTGTCGCCGATGCGGATATCTTTCCGGCGCAATTCGTCCTCGTTATGCAGGGTGGCGCGGCTGACCGTGCTGCCGGCGACCAGGACCGGCTCCAATTCCGCGACGGGGGTGATCTGTCCGGTGCGGCCGACCTGGACGGTGATCGCATTCAACCGCGTTTCCGCCTGGGCTGCGGGATATTTGTACGCCATGGCCCAGCGCGGTGCCTTGGCGGTGGCCCCAAGGCGGTCCCTGAGGGCCAGGGCGTTGAGCTTCATCACGGCGCCGTCTGTCTCGTAATCGAACTGCCGGCGCTGGGAGTCCAGTGTCTCAATCGCCTTTAGCACCCCCTCCGGGGAATCGGCGCGCTGCACGGCCGGGGGAATGGGGAATCCGAGCGACGCCAGCCACTCCAGCAATTCAATCTGGCTGGCCGGCGGCTCGGTGCCGGCGACGGCGCCGAGTCCGTAGGCCAGGAAGGCCAGCGGACGCTGTGCGGTGATGCGGGGATCCAGCTGCTTGAGCGATCCGGCGGCGGCATTGCGCGGGTTGGCAAAGGCCTCCTCGCCGGCTGCCTCCCGTTCGGCATTCAGGCGGTGGAAGCCGGACAGCTTTAGGAATACCTCGCCGCGGACTTCCAGAACCTCCGGCGCCCTGTTGAGGCTCAGGGGAAGTGAACGGAGGGTACGGAGATTCGCCGTGACGTCATCGCCGGTGGTGCCGTCGCCCCGCGTCGCGCCGGAAGTCAGCATGCCGTTTTCGTAGCGCAGGGAGATGGAGAGTCCGTCCACCTTGGGCTCCACGGTCCATTCGAGCGTCTCTTGCGGAAGCTGTTTTTGGACGCGCGCCACGAAGGCCCGGACCTCTTCCGGCGAGTAAGTGTTGTCGAGGCTCATCATCGGCACGCTGTGCCGGATGGAGCGGAATCCGGACACCGGCGAACCGCCGACGCGCTGGGTGGGCGAGTCCGGGGTGACCAGTCCGGGATGGGCTGCCTCGAGATCGCGGAGTTCGCGTTCCAGGCGGTCGAATTCGAAGTCGCTGATTTCCGGCCGCGCCAGGACATAATAGGCGTGCTCGTGGCGGCGGATTTCGGCGACGAGGGCTTTGTGCCGCGCGCGGGCTTCCGGTGGGATCATCGGTCAGAGTCTTCCGTCATCCTCCCCGGGCCGCGAGCAAGGCCTCCACACGGGCCACGTCTTCCGGAACGTCCACACCCACGCTGTCATGCTGCACCCGCGCCACCGCGATGGGGATGCCGTTCTCCAGGGCGCGGAGCTGCTCCAGCTTTTCGGCGGCTTCCAGGGGAGACACCGGGAAGGTGACCAGGCGCAACAGAGTTTCCCTCCGATAGCCGTAGATGCCCAAATGCTTCAGAAACGGAAAGGCTTGGCGCTGGGCTTCCACGGACTCATGCGCCTGCTCCCGCAGGTAGGGCAGGGGACGGCGGGAGAAATAGAGGGCATTGCCCCGAATGCCGACGACCGCCTTGACCACGTTGGGGCTTTCATATTCGGCGTCGTGGGAGATCGGAGTGACGGCGGTGGACATCTCGGCGGTGGCCAGCAGGGCGCCGACGGCATCCACAACCGCCGGATCCATGAGCGGTTCGTCGCCCTGCACGTTGACGTAGCCGTCGGCGGGGATCCGCGCCGCGACCTCGGCGATGCGATCGGTGCCGCTGGGATGGTCGGAGCGGGTCATCTCCACCCGGGCGAATTGCCTGGCGACGTTTGCAATCCGCCCGTCATCGGTGGCGACGATGATGTCGGCCAGGCTGCGGGCGAGCCGGCATCGCTCGACGACGCGCTCCAGCAGCGGGCGGCCGGCGATCAACTGCAGGGGCTTCCCAGGGAATCGCGTGGACGCGTAACGCGCCGGGATCACTCCAAGCAGCTTCATCGCCGGGAACAAGAGTCCTCGGCTACCGCAGCCAGGACCAGAAATCGTGCACTCGGGCCGAACCCCGCAACGGCGTGTTGGGTCCCTGGGACGACAGCACGGTCTCGACGGAGTCCGGATTGGGCTCCGGCCGGATCTGGACGGTCAGCAGCCCGTTCTCCGGCCCCTGGGTCAGCTTGCAGTCAATGCGTCCTGCCACCAGTTGATACTCGGCCGGAGTGGTGCCGGATACCGGTTGATCCTTGCCGTCCACGCGGAGGCTTCCCGTGAAGGTGACGGGCGTGGCGCTGGTGAGGATCAATACATATTCCCGGGTGCCCGGGGTGCGGGACTGGCAGCCGGCGAGACCGGCGAGGGCGAGGAGGAGGGATGCGGCGGTGATGCGAGGGTCCATGAGTAGGGGCCAGAGGTTGTTGTAAATCAGCGGGCCTGCCGCACCCGGACGGTGTAGGCGGCGGCTTTTGGATTGAGGGATGTGAAGGTCACGGTCTCCATGCCGTTTTCGGTGAGAATGACATTCTCCCACGGCGTTTCATCCCCGGTGGAGAATCCGGCGGCATCCTTGAAGACACACTGAACCTGCACCTGGATACGGCGATTTTCCCGATTTTGCAGGATGCAGGCGACGTGCAACCGCCCGTCGTCGAGGCGGGATTCCTGGAGTCCGCTGCTGGTCACGGAATTCCGGGCTCCGGGATCCATCAGCACGAACTTGGCCGTGAGCTCCTGATTGGATTTCGAGCTGTCCGCCGGGGCGTACGCGCCCTGGTGACTTGCGCAGCCGGCCAGCCACGGAAGCAGCAGGACCAGGGGGATCAGAATTCGCACGGAGCGCATGCCGGAAGGATTACGAGTTTCTGTCGCTGAGGAAAAGCACGGTGTCGCGGCCGTTCACCACCTGAAATTTGGCCTGCCGGGTGACCAGGGTCTGGCCGCTGGAGGACTGAAACTCGATGGTGGCCTCGTGGTCGCCCGGCGGCAGCCGGAGGGCGGCGAAGGAAAGCAGGTTCGGCAGATTGGACCATTGGCGGGTGTCGGCGGCGGGGGTGGTGGCGGCGCTGACCACTTTGGTGAGCAGTCCCGCCAGGGCGATGCCCATGCCGGCATTGCGGCTGGCGTTTGAGTTTCCGGCGATGGCCACCGCCGTGCCGGCGACGATGGCGGCCGTGCCGGCGGCATCCGTGGCGCCCTTGAAGACGGCTTTGCCCTGCAGGACATGGTCCATCACCCGCCCGCCACGCGTCGTGGCCTGCCAGCTCAAATCGTCGAACGCCCCCACGCGGACGGTCTGACCTCCGGTATGGATGACGGCAATCGGATCCGGCGCGGTGCCCGGGCGGAACTTGAGCTGTTCCCCATATTCGCCGGCGGCGTACTTGGCGGGACCGCGCCCCATTTCGATAAAGATCAGCACATTGGCCTGCGGATCATACGGAGGCGGCCGGTTCAGGCGCGCCTGGGACTCAGCCCGTTTCCAGGCGTCCTGCCCATCGCCGCCGAGCTTGGCCGTGGCCAGGCCGTCCAAATAGTCCACCAGCACCCAGTCGCACTGGTCCTTGCCGGTCTCCGGGTCGGCATCCTGGACGGCGGCGCTCCGCAGCGCCGCGCGGGCATTGTCGGGTTCGCCATCCATCCAATAGAGGATCGCGCGGTAGTAATAGGCCATCACCCGTTCATAGGGTTCGCCGCGGAAGGTCTTGACCGATTCGGAATTGAAGTAGCCCCGGGACTCCCGGGCGGAGGCATCGCCGGCCGTATTGGCCCCCACTACGAGCAGCGCCGCATCCAGATCCGTGCGCGCCCGCGCGTAATCGCCGGCCCGCAAGGCGGTGAGGGCTCCTTCGTAATCCCGGAGCACCCGGTCGCGGCGGGCCTGTTCCTCGGGGCTGAGCGACGCGCAGCCGGCCAGAACGACCAGCAGCGCGAGGTGGGCGAAGCGATGCAGGAAACGGATCACCGGTACGCGGCGTCCTCCACGGACTGCTTTTTTACCTCGGCCGAGTTTTCCCAGAGGATGTCGCTGGTCCGCGGGTCAATGAGTTGGAAGGTGTAGAGCACGTAGTCGCTGACCCCTCCCTTGGCCTGGGTGGTGAGGCCCTGAAGTTTTCCGGTGAGGAAAAAGTCCGCGCCCCGGAACTCCTGGAGATGGGGATCCGTGGCGGAGGTCAGCTTGCCCTCCTGCTTCAATGAGCGCTCCTGCTCCAGGGCGGTCATGCGGTCGCGGGCGAGGAAACGGATTTTGCCCTGAGCCTGGCTGTTGAGCAGGGCGCGCATCCGAGTGGTGAAGAGGTCCTTGTTGATCGGAAACCGGGTCTCATTCTCAACCGGCAACAGAACGATCCGCGGCGGCGGCGGCGTGAAATTCTGAATCTCGGGCGTGCTGAGCAGGCTGCGGGCCATGCGGTCGGTGACAGCCACCAGATCTTGAGACTCAATGCCGGATCCGGCGATGAATCCCTGCTCGTCGGGCTTCAGGACCGTGACCGGAACGCCGGAGGGATTCTGAACTCCCGAAGCGCACCCGCTCAGAAGTCCGGCCAGCACCATGGGGAAGGGAACCCGTGAAACAAACGACTTCATAAGCGCGTACTCAAGGACACTTCCGCCGACCGGTCAACAGGCGAACAATCGCAAATCCGGCGACCCATGCAAACTGCCTGCGACCCGGAACGCTTCCGACGTTTCCAGGTAAGCGACCGGCGCCTCCGGAGTCCGTCCCCGGGTTCATCGCGGGTGCAAAGTTTCTCAATTATAATTGCTTGTCATTAAATGAGACGTTGTTAGGATCGCGCTCCGAAATGAAACGAGATCCTCTCAAACAGTTTGTCGCCTTGCGGGAATCCCTCCTGGCCCGCCAGGCTCAACTTCAAGCCGAGCTCAAGGGTATCAATGAAGCCCTGGGAGTCGCATCGGCGACGGTGGCTTCTGTCGCCGTGGCCGAAACCGCCAGCGTGACGGCGGCTCCTGTGGAGCGTCGGCGCCCGGGCCGTCCCCCGGGGCCGCGCCGCGGCGGCAAGCGGGCCCGCAATGCCATGTCCTTGCGCGAGGCCGTGCTGACCGTCACGAAATCCAAGCCGCTTCCCAAGGCCGAAATCCTTTCTGGGGTCGTCAAGCTGGGATATCAGTTCACGGCCAAGGATCCGATGAACTCCCTCAATACTTTTCTCTACACCGACAAGCAGATTAAGAACTACGACGGGAAGTTTGGCCCGGCCTGAAGCCGTCCCTCCCATCGAAGTTGAGCCCGATTCAGGCCCGCCACGGTGGCGGGCTTTTTCTTCCCGGGCCGCCGCTTGTTCCGTCCCGGATTCCATGCTCGCGCGCCGTGTCATTCCTTGCCTCGATGTTCATGACGGACAGGTGACCCGGGGCGTCCAGTTCGGACGCGCCGAGGCGGGCGGACTGCGCAACGTCGGGGACCCGGTCGCGCTGGCCGTCCGGTACAATGAGCAAGGGGCGGATGAGATGGTATTTTTTGACATCACCGCCAGCGCCCACGGACGGGCCACCATGGTGGACGTGATTGAGCGGACCGCCGATTGCTGTTTCATGCCGCTGACGGTCGGCGGAGGCATCCGGACGGTGGAGGATATGGGGATCATGCTCCGGGCCGGGGCCGACAAGGTCAGCATCAATTCCGCGGCGCTGGCGTCCCCGGCGCTGATCCATTTGGGCGCGGAGAAATATGGAAGCCAGTGCATCGTGGTTTCGATTGATGCGCGGAGGACGGCGCCCGGCCGGTGGGAAGTGTTTTCACGGGGCGGCCGCGAAGCCACCGGCCGCGAGGCGGTCGCCTGGGCGCGCGAGGCTGTGTCCCTCGGCGCGGGCGAACTGGTATTGAATTCGATTGATGCGGACGGCACCAAGGCCGGTTTCGACCTGGAGGTCACCCGCGCCGTGAGCGAGGCCGTCGGGGTTCCGGTGGTGGCGAGCGGCGGGGCCGGCAGGCTTCAGCACATGGCGGACGTGCTGCTCGAGGGGCGCGCCGACGCCGTCCTGGCGGCCAGTATTTTTCACTTTGGAGATTTCAGCGTCGGACAGGTGAAGGAGTATCTCGCCGGCCGGGGCATTCCGGTACGGCAGTTGAAGGAGTGACATGCCCGCGTGGACTTCCTCTGGGTGGCTGCTGGTCATCCTGCTCGTGGCCAGCAATGTGTTCATGACCTTTGCCTGGTATGGACATCTGAAATACCGCAGCGCTCCGCTTTGGATGGCGATCGCGGTGAGTTGGGGGATCGCCTTCTTCGAGTATGTGATCCAGGTGCCCGCCAACCGCTGGGGCAGCCAGCGTTACGATCCGTATCAGTTGAAGATCCTTCAGGAAGTCATCACCGTCACGGTGTTCGTCGGATTTGCCATGACCTATCTTGGTGTGAAGCCCCAGTGGAATCATTTCGCCGCGCTGGCCTGCCTGGTGGCCGCCGTGATGTTTGGCTTTCTTCCTTCCCGATGAACACCCCGGTTGCCGCTATGAAGGTGTCCGAGCAATTGAAATGGAACGCCGACGGATTGGTCCCGGCCATCATTCAGGACTTCGCCTCCGGGCGGGTGCTGATGATGGCCTGGATGAACCGCGCCTCCCTGGAGAAAACCATTGAGACCGGCCGGACTTGGTTCTGGAGCCGGTCCCGGAAAAAGTTCTGGATGAAGGGGGAATCCAGCGGGCATGTCCAGGTGGTGCGGGACATCGCCCTCGATTGTGACGGGGACACCCTGCTGATCCGAGTGGATCAGACAGGCGCGGCCTGCCATGAGGGGTATCGCAGTTGCTTTTTCCGAAGTCTTGACGCGGGAGGGGGCGCTTGGACGGCGACCGAATCCCGATTGCAGGATCCCGGGACGATCTACGGATCGAAGTGAATCTTTGGAGCCTGGATTTCCGGGCGCCGGTTTCCTTTGTGAATCTGGACGAATGGCTGCCGCCGGGAAGCGGCTTGTGGTGGCTGCTGGCGGCGCTCGCGGGGTTCGGGCGGCTGTGCGATCTGGGTTCCACCTACCTGGCCACGCCGCGGTTGCTGCTGGAGGGGAATCCCATCGCCCGCTGGCTGGGGTGGCGCCTGGGACTTCCAGTGAACCTGCTGCTGGTCGCGGTCGCGGCCTGCTGGCCTCTGCTGGCGGTCTCCATGGCCACCACCAGTTTGCTGGTCGCCGCGAGAAACCTGCAGTCCGCATGGCTCATGCGTTCCATGGGAGAGGTGGCCTACCGGTCCTGGATGGGCGCCCGCCTAATCTCGGCGCCGCGTGGCCTGGCCCGGGTCTGCTTCGTCGGCGAGGCCTTGATGTTCCTTTTGGTGGGCGGCGGCCTGATGTGGTTCGCCCGCTGGGATCTGATCCCGTTCAGCGTCGGACTGGGCATCGCGAGTCACGGCACGGCTGTCCTGTTCTTCACTTCCCTTGCGCTCTGGCGCCTGCCTGGCGACGGGGATTGAGTCCTCGGGACGGCCGCCCTCCCAGCGGTTCACGACATCGTCACCTGGCCCCCGCTTCCGGGGATTGCACCGGCAATGCCTTCGCCTCCAGGGTGTCCGCCGCAATTCGGCGTCCGCCGGTGCCTTTTCCCTCCATGCGTTTCTGGATTCTGATCGCCCTGTTGTTCGCCTGCGGCGCCGCTGTGCCGGCCGCCGCCGCCGAGCGCCGCACTCACCATGTGATCCTGGTCAGCACCGACGGCCTGCGGTGGCAGGAGGTGTTTCAGGGAGCCGAGGAGGCTCTCCTCAGCAAGGAATGGGGCGGCGTGGGAAACACCAACGCCCTCCAGAAGGAATTGTGGCGCGCCACTCCGGAAGAGCGCCGGGCCCTGCTGTTTCCCTTTCTGTGGGGAACCGTCGCCCGGCAGGGGCAGTTGTTTGGAAACCGCGACGCGGGCAGTGAGGTGCGGGTGACCAACGGACGGAATTTCTCCTACCCTGGGTACAATGAATTCCTGACCGGGCGGCCGGATCCGGCCATTGACAGCAATGACAAGAATCTCAATGCGAATACCAACGTGTTGGAGTGGCTGGACGGGTTGCCCGAGTTTCACGGCAAGACGGTCGCCGTGGTGAACTGGGACGTGCTTCCCTGGATCCTCAACGCCCCCCGGGCCGGATTTCCGGTATGGAGCGGTTTTGCGGTGCCGGAGGGCACCCGGCGTCTGGAAGTGCCCGAGTTGCTCACCGAGGTGGTCGAACACGGGCGCACGGTGTGGAACGGCGTGCTGCTCGACACCTTCGTGCGCGCTGCGGCGCTGGAGGCGCTACGCACCTTTCATCCGCGGGTGATGTATGTTTCCTATGGCGAGACCGATGACTGGGCGCATGAGGGGAACTATGAGCGCTATCTGCGCGCCGCCCGGAACTTCGACCGGTTTCTCGCCGACTTATGGCAGACCTGCCAGTCGTTGCCGGAGTATCGCGATCAGACCTCTCTGGTGATTACCACGGACCATGGACGCGGTCCGGCGCCGGTGGCGTGGAAGAGTCATGGCCGAGAGATTCCTGATTCCGCTTATATGTGGATGGCGGTCATCGGACCCGATACGCCGCCCCTGGGAGAACGCCGGCAAGTGGCGCCGGTCACCCAGTCGCAGGTCGCGGCCACGGTGGCGGCGCTGCTGGGCCAGGATTTTCGCTCGCTGGATTCGCGGATCGCGCCGCCGGTGCCGGGAGTGGCTGGAGCGGACAATTGAAGGTCATTTGTCATTTGTCACTGGTCCCTCGACCCGCGCCTCTCCGCTTTCATCGTCCGTCCTTTCTTTGGGACGTACGTTGAAAACTCACCCCATCAGAGAAAGGCCTTGCGGTCTTGCTCTGAAACTCGGTGGGGGAACGCTTTGGCGCCGTGCGGACGTGGAGTCGCCGTGGAGTGGCGGTGGCCAGTGGTCGGTGGTCTGTAGTGGAGCACTATTCTGGGGTCTTGGGGAGGAGCTGTTTACTTCATCATTCAGCCTTTGGCACCACGACCCGGAAGTATTGATCCCCGCGCGCCTCCGGACCCGGCAAGGGAATCGCCACGGCTTCGCCGGTTCCCGGGAATTCCCGGTCAAGGTTCCACGCTTCGGTGTCGAGCGACGGGGCGGATTCGATCCGGTGGGTCTTCCCCTCCAGTGTCGTGACGATGAGTTCCAGTTGACCCCCGTTCCATCGGATGGCCAGCGCCAGAGCGGTGGGCGCCACGACCTGAAGGGTGAACTGGGTTTCGTCGGCAAGCGGTGGCACGCCGTCATCGCGGACCCGGACCCGGACGGAATGCGGACCGATCTGGCTCGCGGCCGGGGTCCAGGTAATCCGTCCGTCTGCACTCACCCCGAGGCCGGCCGGCCCCTGGATCAATTCGAAGAGCAATTGCTGGCCGAAGTCCGGATCGGTTGCCGACAGCGTTTGCAGGAATGGGACGCCGACCGGGAGGGTGGCGTCGGAGACACCGGCAATGGCCGGCGGGCGGTTGGAGAGAGTGCCCGCGCCGGGACTCGGACTGGCCGCCTGGCTCGCCCCGGCAATGGCCTCGGGATCCGGCACCGCGCTGACGTTGGCGTCCAGGCCTGCATAGCGAAGGTAGTCCACCACCGCCAGCGTGCCCGCCTGCGGGCGGCTGAGCACCACCACGCCGGCGCCGGGATTGAGCCGGAAACCGGCATGCCATTCCGTGGCCGTGGTCTCGCCGGGTTGTCCATCGGCAAAAAGCACCACATGGCTGCGCGGCGGCAGCACCGCGCCGCTCGGAAACTGCCAGCGCCCCCACGTCTCGGCACTGTCGCTCAGATGCCATCCCTCGAGTGACACCGGAGCGTCCCCCTGATTGACCAACTCGATCCACGGTTCGCGGCGGCTGGAGGCGTCCGCAATCCCGGTCGTGTTGCGGGCGAGGATCTCGCTGATCCAGACCGGCGGGAACTCCGGGAGTTCGGCGGCCACACTGTTGGCAGTGCCCGGCGTGAACGCGGGAACGCTGCCACCCTGCAGTTCCAGGGAGCATCCAAACACAAGGTCTGAACTCCCGCTGTTGGCCTGATGCACTTCCACGGCGACCACATTGGTGCCCTCCACCAGGCGCGAGGACTGGAGAATGAAGGGTCCGGTGAGCGCTGCATTGTCCACCAGGCTCGCCGTCGTATTGAAGTCCACCGCAGCGTCCGCCGCGATGTTCTGCCGGTAAACCTCCCAGCCGTTGAGATAGAACACGGCTCCGTCGTCGAGGACGGTGTGGAGCCGCAACTGGGCGCCGACCGGCACGGACGGCAGGACAAAGGAGGTTCGGAAGTAATAGGTGTTCTGCCCCAGGGTGAGCGGCGTGCTCTTGGGAGCGGGGAGCGCGGCTGTCTCAATGTACAGGAGTGCCCGGCCCACCGGCCAGGTCCCGTCGTTGAATCCGGAATCCTTCCAGGAAGCCGGGAGGGGACCGCTCTGATAGTAACGCCATTCGTTGGTCATCGGAACCAGGTTCCGGGATCCGCTGAACGGGGCCGCGACGGCCCAATTGCCGGGGCGGGAATTGTCCCGGCGGGCATCCACCAACTGGAGCGACGCGCCGCCGCCCCGCGCCGCAGCCGGCCAGGGGGAATCGGCTTCGAAGCGCAGTTCGTCCAACACGACATCGGAGGTTCCCGCAGCGCCGGGACGGACCAGCCGGAGGCGGTCTCCCGAGGGATTCAGGACGCCCGACCATGCGCCGGCCACCGCCGGTGCGGCTCCGTAAGCCGCGCGGAAGGCGGCGACATTGCGCGCCACGCACAACGCGCCGCCCGGCGCCAGAACCGTTCCTTCCGGGAAGGTGTATTCCAGATCATTTCCTTGAAGCCGGAGCCCGCCGAGGGACCAGGAGGTGCGCTGGGACCGATTGGAGAGTTCGACGTATTCTGCGTTGGCAGCCGGCGGATGAGACATCAGCTCGCTGACGACCACCTGAAACCGGGGCAGGAGGCTGATCGTCACCGTCTGTTCGGAGGATAGCGTGCCGGGGCCGTCGTCCGACACGCGGATCACAATCGGAAAGATGCCGGCGCCGGCGTCCGGCTCCGTCTGCCAGGTGAATTCCCCGGTGACGGGATCCACTTGGGCGCCCGCCGGGGCACCCGGATTCAGCGAGTAGGTGAGGGTCTGTGCCGGGAGATCGGGATCGGTTCCTCCGGCAACAAAGCGGATCAGGGCGCCCTCTTCCGCCGCGATGGTGGCGATCGGCGCGAGCGTCGGGGGCTGGTTGTCCTCGAGCACGGTGACGCCGAGGGTGTACTGGTCGCTCAGAGGCGAGGACCCCTCCTGGGTGACCCGGATGACGATCAGATGGCTGCCCGGACCGTCCGCCTCGGACGTCGGCCACCGGAGCACGCCGCTGACCGGGTCCAGGGTCATACCCGCAGGCGCTCCAGCCGGCAGGCTGAATCGCAGGGTCGCCGGAGGAGTGTCGGAATCCGACGCGCGGTTGGTGACCACGAGGGTGTCGCCTTCCAGGATCGAGACCGGCGGGAGTTGGACAATGACCGGCGCCGCATCGGCTTCATGCACGGTCACCTGGAGTGTCCGCTCCGCGGAGAGGGGCGGAACGCCGTCATCGCTCACCCGGATGCGTATCGGATGGTTTCCAGGACCCTGCGCCTCGGAAGGAATCCAGGTCAGGACACCGGTCTCGGAATCGAGTTGGACACCGTCCGGGGCCTCCACCAGGAAGTAGCGCAGGGCCTGCGGCGGCAGGTCCGGATCCGAGGCCTGGAGGGTCAGCGACAGCAGCGAGCCCTCGTCGAGGGTGGCTGGGGCGAGCGGATCCAGTGCAGGCGCGCTGTTGGACTCGGTGACGGCGATGGTGACGCGTTTGACATCGGAGCGTGGCGGTACGCCGTTGTCGGTCACCCGGATGCCGAAGGTGTACGAGCCGGGTCCCTGGGCTTCGCCCGGTGTCCATGAGAACACCCCGCTCTGGGGATCGATTGCGGTGCCGGGAGGAGCATCCGCCTCCAGGCGGAAGGTGAGCTGCTGGCCGGCGTCGGGGTCCGAAGCCAGGGCTGTGAACTGCAATGGAGAGAGTTCTTCGACCGATTGGGAGCCGACCAGCGAGAGCACCGGCGGCCGGTTGCCGCCGGCCAGCACATTGGGCTGCCGGGGCGAAGGCCGGTCCAGGCGAAGCAGCGTGTCGCCGGCGCCGTCGGGGAATCGTCCGACGACGGTGTTGTCCGGCTGGTTTCCAAATTCGACGCCATCCACCCTCCGGCCGTTGGGATCGAAAAGGCCGATCTGCTCTCCGGCCGCCGACAGGCGGAAGGAGACATGCAGATCCCCATTGCCTTCCGAATTCTGCTCCGGTTGATCATCCGCCCACACCAGCAGGAATCCTCCCGCCGGAATGATATAGCCCGCAGGAATTCGTGATTGGTTCCAGTTGGCCAGATTATCGGTGAGGAAATAGCCGGAGAGATCCACGGGCGTATCGCCCGCGTTGTGCAGTTCAAACCAATCGTCGAAGGCGCCGCCGACCGGGTCAGCGACCGCGCCGGCGTTCGCCGCCATCAGCTCGTTGATGGTGACGCGAATCCCGGAGAGCGCGGGATCGTTGGGGGCGCCCGGGGTGACCGCCTCGAAGATCCGGCGACGCAGCGGATCGCCATCGGGAAACGATCCGAAACTCCGGCCGGGACCGAGGGTGGGGTATTCCACCGCATCCATCACCGCGGGAGTGTTGTCGGCGCCCTGGAGCCGAACCAGAGCGACCACGCCGCCGTTGCCGGCAATCCGGAATCCGGTGTGCAGATGTCCGGCGGCGTTCTGATCCGGCTGGCCGTCCGCCCACAGGCGAAGGTATCCGCCGGGGCCGATTTCCGTGCCGGGAGGGAATGACCAGCGCGTCAATTCGGATGCGCGGTCGGTCAGGTAGTAACTGGAGAGTTCCACCGCATTGGTGCCGCGGTTGAACAGCTCGATGAAGGGCTCACGCTCCCCCGCATTGTCCGCCGGACCCGAGAGGTTCTCAGGCAGCACTTCGTTGATCCACACCGGCGGGAACGGGGCCAGCGATGCGCGCCCGGCATTGGCGGCGCCGGGCGTGGCCTGGTTGGCGGCACCCACGGCCGTGGCGTGCCAGTTGCCCGGACGACGGTTGTCCTGCGCCGCATCCAACAGTTGAAGCGACGGCCCCAGTCCGGCGGCATTGGACGGCCAGGGGAAGCGGTTGCCGTACTGCACCTCGTCCACGATGAAGTCATTGGTGCCGCCGGTCGGATCCGGTCGCACCAGGGCGAGCCGTTCTCCCTCGTTGGCCAGGTTGCCGGGAAACTCGCCAAAGACCGCGACGCCCGAGCCATAGGCCGCGGCGATCCCGGCCCGATTGCGGGCGAGCACGAGGTATCCGCCGGCCGGAATCAACGACCCGGTGGGGAAGGTGTAGCCGACGCCCTCCATCCGGTAGTTGGAAAGGTCAAAGGGTGTGGATGCCGACGCATTGTGGAGTTCGAGGAAGGAGGCGTTTGGAACGGCCGCGTCGTATTGGATTTCGTTGATGACCAGAAAATTTTCGGCCTGCGGGAGCACGCCCGTGGCGATGACCCGGATGGAATCGGAAATGCCGGGAATCGGCCTTCCGAAGCGATCCACTCCTCCGAGCACCAGGTCGTTGGTCACCTGGGTCAGCGGCACGATCATCCGCCAGGTGGTGAAGTCCGTCCAGGTCACGGGGTAGGTCACCCCCTGGACCGTGAGGTCGGTCAACGCCAGCGGTGCCCGTCCGGTGAGGGTCACGGTGGTGCCTGGGGTGGTGACGGTGTTGCCGCCGTTGCTGGTGATCTCGAGCGCCGCAACGTCGTCTGCGCGGTAGGCGTTGAGAATGGTCTGACGGCGGGCGGCGAGGTAGTCGAGCGCGCCGCGGTAGGGGGTCGTGGGAACCCGGTTGTTGCGGAGCACGTCGGCGCGGGACTCAGCTTCCCTGGCGGCGCGGACCGGATCCATCGGCCCGTCCACGGCATCGCGGTACGCCTGCCACAGCCGGCGCCGGATCGCCGGCGTGTCGAACATCGTGTTGATGGTCGGGTCGCCGGCACCCCACAGGCCGTCGGCGGGTCCGTTGCCGCCCGCGTCCAGGGCGAAATCCACGTCCCAGGAGAACAGCTTCCAGGTCATGCCGTCCCGCTTGTAGGCGTACATGTTCTTCCCGCGCCCCATGCCGTAGGAGTCCCAGTTCCCGACGATCCGCTGGAAGGCAAACGTTCGCATCCACTGGTCCACATCCACGGTCGCCAGCACCCGCGGCAGGTAGGACGAGCCGCCGGTGTTCACCGCGGTCACCAGATCGAGCAGGTTCGTGAAGTTGTTGGCGGACTCCTCGACGGCGCGTTTCCGCCAGCTCCAGCGGTAGCGCGCCGGCTTGAGGATTCCCGGAGGCGTGGTGAACCGCTCCAGGGTGGCGTCCACATTGCTGAAGCTGGTGCCATCGTCCTGGAATTCGAACCAGTCCTCGATCTTGTAGAGATCGGGACGCTCGCCCTGGCTGAAGAACCGCTCGGCATAGTCGCCATTGGGTTCCTCGGAATCCTCCATGATGTCCCGGAACTGGCTGCCGTTCCGGTACAGCCGCACATAGCGCCGGTGGAGGTAGGAGGCGCCGATCCCCCGGGCGATGGTGAAACAAAGCTGCTCGCGCAGTTGCGTGGTGTCGCTGCCGTTGTTGCCAGTCGAGACGAGGGCTAACTCATCCGTGTCCAGCAGCGGCTCGTCCTTGGGCAGAATGACGTACCAATCGCCCGCGCCTCCCTTGAACGGGCTGCCCTTGTCCTTGAACCCCGCCCCGTAGATGACCCGCGAGTTGCCGTACACGAAGGTGGCGTCGCGGTAGAGATTGTTCAGGGCGGACGAATTGTTGTTGTTGCGCGCCGCCTCGGTGGCGGCGGTGCTCCAGAGGTGATAGTGGGCGAAGGTCCCCGCCGGCGCGGGATCTCCCCAGCGTACCAGGCATTCGCTGGCAGGCGCCTGAACCGGAAACCGCGCCGCCGCCGGCGTGGCGGCGCCGTCCGTGGCCTCAATCCGGAACGCCACCAGGTTGCCGCTGCTGCGGCCCGGAAGCGTCGCGCTGTAGATTCCGTCCCCGGCGAAGGCGTCGCCGCCCGTCCCATCGTCCCGCAAGGTCAGGTTCACCGCGGCTCCGCCGCCGTCCACCCGTCCCACCAGCCGCACTGCGCCGATGCCGTCGGGATCGGCGACCCGGGCCGTCACCACCACCGCCTCGCTGGCTGCGGGCAGGGGCGGCGTGTGGCGGACCTCGCTGATCGCCGGACCGGCATTGTCCACGCGGCGGCTGTTGGCCGCTCCCGGGGTGCCGAGGTGGGCGGGCACGGACAGGGAGGCGGGCAATTCGAGCCAGTTCCCCCGGAGGCGGAACAGCACCTCCGGCCAGCCGCGCACCCAGCGTACCCGCGCGCGGAGCGTGGCGGTGTCCCCCGATGCCAGGCCGCCCGCCAGGGGCGTGCGAATCCGATTGAAGCCGGTGTCGCCGCGGCCCTGGGTGACGATGCGAAGACAGCGTTCCCCCGAGGCGGCGCCACCGCTTTGAATGGACGAAGTGGCGTGATTGCCCTGCGGGGTCCAGTTGGAGCCCGAAATGGTGGCGGAGGCTTCGAAGCCGGGATTGGCCACCAGGTTTTGGGTCGTGCCGGACTCGATCACCTCCACGTCGTCCACCAGGGCCTCGCCGCCTCCCTGATGCGTGATCTGGAGCTGGTTCGGCGGGAAACTGCTGTTGCCGTTGTCCAACCGACCGGTGACCGACACCGAAGTCCACTCGCCCTTCGAAGATTCATCGGAGTCCGCCCAGTTGGCCCCCATCCACGGATCGGCGTGGACGTCCGTCAATTCCAGACTGGATCCGCCGCCATCCGACCATTCACCCCAGGCCCCGCCGTCCCGGTAGGTCACTTCGGCGACGTCCACCAGCACCCGCGTCACGATCTCGACGCCCTGTGCGTTGACCGACCGGACTTCGTCCGGACGCCCCAGCGCCACCCGCTCGCCGCGGTCGGACAGGGAGCCCTGGTAGGGGCCGAGCACCCGCGCGGGATTGAGCGAGGGATGGGACCGGCGCAGACGCTCGGGATCCCTGGCCACGATCAGGTATTCCCCGGCGGGCAGTGTGACGCCGGGGGGAATCCGATACTCGATGCCGTCGGTGAACTCCCAGCCGCCGAGGGCGAGGTTCGACTCGGAACGGTTGTACAGTTCGAGGTATTCGTCGGCATCGTCCTGAGAGATCGGGTGGTACATCAGTTCGCTGATCACCAGGGGTTCCCGCCGCCAGGAGGCATTGGCGGCGCCGGAGGTCGGCTGCTCCAGCCGGCGGATCGTCGGGGCGCCATCGGGCTGCCGTCCCACGCTCACCCCGGTTTCCTGCGGACCGAACCGCAGGGTGTCGAGGACGCGCTGTCCATCGGGCCGGATGAGATAGACGGTCTCGCCGGCGGCACTCAGGGCAAATCCGAGGCGATCCTCGTCGAAGGCGAGGTGCGCCCGCGCGTCCAGACGGGTTCCCTGGGGGATGACGAAACGAGGGGAAGCCGCGTTGTCGGTGAGGATGCAGCCGGAGAGATCGAGCTCCGTGTTCCCCGAATTGAACAATTCGACAAAGTCGCGGGTGGAGCCCTCCGTGCGTGCCAGCACCTCGTTGATTTGCAAGGCCGACAGCGGTTCGATGACCATGGGATCGGGGCGGCCCGGACTGCCGCCTCGTAACGCGCTGGGGGCCCAGGCCCGCGGATCCGCCGGACCGTAGCTGGCGCGGGCCAGCACCAGGGAATGCCCGCCGCCGTCCGGCGCGGCCGGCCAGGGCGGCAGCGGGGAATACGTCAGGGAAAAGAGCTGGTCCCCCTCGCGCGCCACCAGCATGAGGTCGCCGCCGGCATTGGACAGACGGCCGGAATAGGGTCCCAGGACCCCCGGGATCCCGTAGGCCGCCGTCACATCCTGCGGCGCCGCGGCCACGACGAGGAATGCGCCGGCGTTCAACCGCGTGCCTTCAGGGAAGGTGTATTCGATTTCACCGAGAATCCGCACGCCGGAGAGATCCTCGGGAATGGAGCCGGCGTTGTAGATCTCCAGAAATTCCAGGTCGCGTCCCGACGGTTCGTCCATCGGATGGTAGTGAAGCTCGGAGAGCACCAAGCCGGTGGACCGGACAAACGGTCCCAGCGGTTCCCGGTCCAGGCGCAAGGGTCCTTCCAGCGTGCTGGAAACCGGCCCGAGATCGCGGAATCGGACGGTGGCGGTTTCGTCGGGATTCTGGCTGGCCACTGCGAGCCCGAAAAACAGGGTCTCCGGGGCCGAGGCAAGGGTCGCGGTGCCCAGCAGGGTCCAATGGAGACCGTCCAAGCCGGCGAAGCCTGTGAATACATTCCCCACCCTCCGGAGGCGGAGCCAGGTCTGCGGGTAGTTCACTGGAAATCCGTGGCGCGGGGTGGCGGTCTGTGTCGCGGCATTGCTGCTCGACCGCGATTCGAAGAAGCAGCCCAGTTGCACGGAGGAGGCGAACACGGCGGCAAAGGGCGCGCCGGCGTCGAGGCCGGATCGCGCCATCAGGCCGGCGTGCAGGAAAGGATCGCTGATCGTGGCGTCGTCGAGGCGCACCTGGAGGTCGAAGTCCCCGGTGCGCGTTTGCGATGCGAACTGAAACTGGTCCCGATTGCCTCCGATGTCCGTCCCGCCTCCGGTGACGTCGAAGCGGTCGGGACCAAGCCGGACCACCGATCCGGGTTGCGCCGGATCTCCCAGGTCGCTGGGCGTGAACTCCAGGACGGAAAACTGCCGGGTGGTTCCGGGCAGGATGGCGTTTGGCGTGGCCGCGCGGTCCGTGACCCCGCTCACCGTGAGGGTGTAGGTGACCCCGAAGGTCAGCGGCGAGACGGCCAGCGTCACGGTCCGGCCATCGGATTCCAGACGCGCCGAGGACACGGTCGCCCCGCGATCCAGGCGGTAGTTTCCGGCGGATTGCGCCGAGTCCGACCCGAGCGGTTCGCTGAACAGGATGCGCACGGCGGTGGCGTCCCGATTCTCGACATGGACCAGCGAGGGCCGCGTAGTGTCCGGCAGGATGGTGAGGGCCGCATCCTTCGACAGCGTGTCGCCGAAGATGTTGGTGAGGGCGACGGAGAATCGGGCGCCCTGGTCGGCGAACGATACCGGGCCGAATTCCAGCACCCGCTGCGTCGCTCCGGGGATGTTCACCCCGTTCCGCCGCCATTGGAATGTGGCCGGCCCGAGCGGATCGGTCAGCACGTCAAAGGTCGTGATCTCCCCCTCGACGGCGTTGGTGGCCACCGGATGCCGGGTCACCACCGGCGCCCGGAGCGCCACGCCCCACGGAAGCAGATAAGCGGCCGGAATGGGCGCCTCGTCGGCGCCATCCGGGCGCTGCCATCGCACGGCCAGATTGTCTCCGCCCCCGCCTTCCTTCATGAGGGCCTCGACGTAGTACAGTTGTCCAGCGGCCAAGGGGATGGGATCCGACTGCTGTCCTGCCTCGCGCGACCACTCGCGGGGACTGGTCCATCCGGTGACCGCGGCGATGCGCCGCCGGCGGGCCGGCGTGTCGTCGGTGCTCAGCCACAACTCGCCGCCGTCATCGGAGGCGATCCAGAAGGTGAAGTTTCCGCTGACGGGCGGCAGGAGGTATCCCCGGAGCCGCTGGCCGTAGTTCTCCAGCACGTCGGTCGGCGCCTCGAAGTCCGACACATAGCCGGTGCTGCTCGGTGAGTTGGGATAGCTGGGGGCGGAAGTGAGATCGCTCACCGAGGCGCCTCCGATCTCCTCATACACCTCGCGGAGCAGGCCGTTGGCGGGCTGGGCGGACGCCGAGAACAGGGCCGTCCCCAAGGCCAGCACGGCGGCAATCTTTCGGAAGGCCCATTGGCAACTCGTTTGAGGGCAATAGGTAACGCCATGGCGTGGCGACAGCGATGTCGCAGATATCGGCATAAGAATGGGACGAACTTAGCAGATTCTCTGCCGAGGGTCTCGCACGGCCTCTTCCTCTGGCGATCACGCCGGCCAGCGCGAGAGATCCCGGCAAGGTTCCAGGCGGGCGATGGCACTCATGACCTCCCGCGTCACTTCATCGTAAAGCGTCTTGGTCCGGAACCGGGAGGCCGTCGCCAGTTCGGCTCGCTGGCTCTCAAATCGCAGCGGATGCCCAAACTTGATGGCCATGCGTCCCGGGCGCGGAAACGTTTTCCCCCGCCCCCACAGCTCGGCCAGGCCGAAGGTCCGCATCGGCACCACGGGGGCGCCGGATCGCAGCACCGCGAGACCGATGCCGTTCCGGGCCTCCTGAAGGCGGCCATCCGCGGACCGGGTGCCCTCGGGAAACAGCAGCACGACGCGCCCTTGTTCCAGCAGCTCCAGCACGGTCCGAAACCCCGCCGGGCCGCCCCCGTCCCGATCCACAGGCACGGCGTTCAGGGAGCGGATCAGGCGGGCGAACCGCGGATGTTCAAACAGCGACCGGCGGGCCAGGAAGCAGATGGCTCGCGGCACAGAGGCCCCGATGAGCGGCGGATCGCCAAAGGACACATGGTTCGCGGCCAGGAGGACCGGCCCCGATGAGGGAATGCGCTCGGGATGGAACACCCGGCATTGCAGGTAGAGGCGCGCCCAGCAGCGAATAATCCGGCCGCAATTCCAATAGAAGGCCGAGCCACCATCGGGCACGGGGGGAAGGTCGCTCATGACAGTTCCACGCGCAGCCCGTCGTAGGCAAGGGTGACCCCGGACGGCAGTTCGGCTTGGTCCGCGTCGTGATCGTAGTCGTGGGTCAGGTGGGTGAAGTAGGTGCGCTCCGCCCCGATGCGCCGCGCCGCGGTGAGGGCTTCGTCCAGGCACATGTGGCTCCAATGGGGCTCCTTCCGAAGCGCATCCAGAATCACTACCTCGGCGCCGCGGATGATTCGAAGCGCCTCGTCCGGCACCTCCTTGCAGTCGCTCAGGTAAGCGAGGCGGGGTCCCCCCCGTTGCGCAAAGTGGAATCCCAGCGTCTGGATGCGCCCGTGGGGCAGCAGGAGCGGGGTGATCTGCAGATCGCCGATCTCGAAGGGGCCGGTGATCGTCCGGGGATCGGGATGGAAGTACCCCCGGGGAATCGGGCGCCCGTCAAAGGCGTAAACGAACACGCGCCGAAGCGCCTCGAGCGTGTCCTCCGAGGCGTAGATCGGCAGCGGACCGCCCCGCAGATCGCAAACGCGGCGGCAATCGTCCAATCCCATGATGTGGTCCGCATGGGCGTGGGTGATCAGGATCGCGTCCAGGAAACCCAGACTCTCGCGGAGCATCTGCATCCGGAAGTCCGGGGTGGTGTCCACCACGATCCGGGCCGAGGGCGACTCGAGGTACACGGAGGGACGGAGCCGGTGGTTCCGCGGGTTGGCGAGGTATTCCGGCGGATACTCGCGTCCGATCACCGGCACGCCTTGGGATGTGCCCGTACCGAGGAAGCGAAGTGAGAACGCCATGCGCCGCGCGAGTGAACCCGGCGCGGGGGACCGTCTCAACGGAGAAAATCGGTCCGGACCCGTTGATACACCTCAGGTGGGGATCCCTTCGAAGCGTCCCGCTGCCAGCGCATGAACCGGCAGCCGGGTGTCCAGGGTCACCAGCCGTCCGGAATTCTACTGGGCCACCGTGACCTGCCAGCCGTCGTTGAGCTGCTCATGGCCGATGGCCCGAGTGCAAGTTTCGGGGGGGGGTCCGCCGCCGGAGAAACCCAACATGGAAGAACTCCCTGATGCAGTGACGCAGTGAAACCCATCCACGGTTCGTGCCGGAAAGGCTTGTTTGCAAGCCACGGGAAACCGGCCGCCATCCGAACAGATTACGGATTCGGTCGCTCGGTGGCGTTGGTGGGCCCCTGGCGGTCCGTTTGTTGCAGCCATTTCTGGATCAGCGGCGTCCTGGCTTTGATTTCGGCTTCGGCGCGCAATGCGTCGTCGGGAGTCCGGATGACGCGCGGGCGCAGGAAGACGAAGAGTTCCACCTCCCGCGCGGTCTTGTCCTTCTTCTTGAAGGCCCAGCCGAGGCCGGGGATGTCGCCCAGGATCGGGACTTTCCGGATCGTCTCGGAGAACTGCTTCTGGATGATGCCGCCGAGCACGATCGTTTCCCCGCTCTTGGCGGTCATGTCCGTGCGGAAGGTGCGGGCGTCAATCACCGCGCCGCCCAGGATGGTTTCGCCGGGGACGATGGTGGAGGACTCCACGCGAATCCGCAGCAGGACGTCTCCGGTCACATTGATATGGGGAATGACCTCCAGGATGATTCCCACGTCCTTGTAGGTGAAACTCTGATTGAGGCTGCCGGCTTCCGTGTTCTGGCTTTGAAAAATGAAGGGCACCTGTGAACCGACGAACAGCTTCCCGGTTTCATTGTCCTCCACGCTGATCTGCGGCTCGGCCAGGACGCTGGCATCGGTGTTCTTTTTCAGAAATTGGATCAGCACGTCGAGGTTGACCGAGACGTCCAGCAGTCCCGAGCGGAGCATGCTCACGCCGTTGCGATCGGGGTTGGTCACTCCGGTGGTGTCGCCGAATCCACGCAGATAGTTCATCCGGCCCCTTCCGATAATCGAGTCGTCATAGTCCTCCGCGGTGAAGGTTTGGCTGCCATCCGGCGACCAGCGGACGCCGAAGCGGTCCATCGCGTCGCTCGAAACCTCCACGATCCGCGCTTCGATCAGGACCTGGGCGGTCGGCATGTCGAGCTCGTTGATCAGCTTCAGCACCTGGGGGAAGAGGTGGACATTGGCGGATATCAGGACGGCGTTGCTGCGGTGATCGGGAACCACGCGGACGCGTCCCACGAGGTCGCTGACCTGCCGGGCGGAGGAACGGTCGCCGGCGCGGACCGTCTCCGGCTGGCCGCCGAGCCACGGGAAGTAGAGGTCGTCCTTGGTCTCCCGTTCCAGCGGGGTGCTGTTCTGGCTCTGGGACGAGTTCTGCTGATTGGCTTGCTGCGGCTGGGGATTCTGGGGATTGACCGGGGCCACCGGGCGCAGGGCGGGCGAACCGCCCTTGGCGAACAGCACGTTCATGCTGTTGGCTACGTTGATGGCCTTGGCGTACTTGAGGCCCACCCGGAAGGTGCTTTCGCCGTTGGACGAGGGCACGTCGAGCTGTCGCAACACGTCCTCCACCGCCTGGAGATTCTCGCGCGAGTTCGCGGTGATGATGATCGCGTTGGAGTACGGTTCGCTGGTGATCCGCACCTTGCCGTACAGCCGCCCGACATTGCGATCGGCGGTCGGTTCCGGAGGCTCGTCGTAGAAGAAGTAGGTGCGAGGCTGTGTCTTTTTGAGGAACAACTCATTGAGGATGTCCTCGATATCCACCGCGCTCACATACTTCAGCGGGTAGATCCTGGGGGCCAGGGCCTCGCCGCCGACCGGCTCGTCCAGTGCGGCGATGGTTTTGGCGATGCCGACCATCTGTCCGGGCGGCGCCTGGACGATGACGGTGTTGCGGCGGCGGTCGGCGACGATGTTCATCTTGCCGGTCTCCTGCTGCGGTTCGGGGCCGAAATAATAGTAACGGGGCCGGATGCCCGTTTGATCGGAGCCCAGCTCCTTGAGTTGTCGCGCGACATCCTCGGCGTCGGCATTTTGCAGCGGGAACAGGCGCATGATCTTTTCCTGCGCATCGGCGGTGTCGAGGGTTTCGACGATGCGCTGCAAGGTGCGGAAGTTGGATTCGCTGGAAAGGACGATCAGGGAGTTGGAGCGCTCGTTGGCGCTGACTTCGACGGGCTCGCTCGAGGGCTTGCCGCTCAACTTCTGATAGAGCGGGGTGATCTCCTTGACCAGATCCTTGGCGCTGGCGTGCCGGAGAGGGATGACCCGCACCGTGAGGTCGCCGGGCTGGTCGGTGTCCAGGCGTTCGATCAGGTTGGCGGCGAGGGACACGTTGTCATTGTAGTCGGTGATGATGATCTGATTCGAGCGATCGTTGATCTCGACGACCGCCTTGTCCGAAAGGGCGCCGCGGACCTTCTCCCGCATTTCGGCGGCCGGCACCGACTTCAATTGGAAGATCTTCACGAGCCGCTGGCGGCCTTCGGGGATGCTGGAACTTTGGGCATCCAGGAGCAGGGGACTCATGCTGGGCTCTTTTCCCTCCGGCACGATGAAGATGGAGTTGCCCGACTCCACGGCGGTGAAGCCTTCCAGCCCGAGCGCGCGATAAATCAGGTTAATGGCCTCGCGGACCGGCAGCTTTTTGGAACTGGTGATGGTGATCTGGCATTGGGCCTGGGGATGCTTCACGACGCTCTTGCCGGTCGCCTCCGAGAGCCACTGTACGATCATGTCAATGTTGGCGCCCTGGAAGCTGACCTGGATCTCCTCGTTGGGGGAAAGCGGCGCCGGAGCACCGGCGGGCGGCGGGGCCTGGGCGGACACCATCGAGGCGGCCAGGACGAGCGCGGCAAGGCCCGCCAGCAGGCGTGACGAAAGCGGGCTCATCAGGAGGGTGGGACGATTCATGGTGTGAGAAGGCTGGGGCCACGGAAGCCGTCGAAGATGGTCAGTTCTTTTTTCTCTCCGGCCTGTTCGATCAGGACGCGGTTGGTGCCGAGGCGAAGCAGTTTGATGCCGTCGCTTTCGCCGCCTTCGCGAAGCAGGGCCGACTGCCCGCTGGGCGTGCGAATAAAGGCGTGATGTCCCGCAATGCCGAGCAGCGCCATCGGGGGCGGCCGAAAAACGGAGGCGAGCATTTCGCTCGAGGTGATCCGGTCAATCCGGGCCTGGCTGACCGGCGGCAGCGGGGGCGGAGGCCGCATCGGCCTGGGACCCGGTCCGCCGAAGGGCGGCCGAAAGGGAACCGGCGGTGGCGCCGCGGCCATGGCAGTGGCGTTCGCGGCGGGAGGGGTTCCGCCGGGAGCGTTGGTGGCGGCGACCTGGTTCGTTGCAGGAGGGAGATTGGTGCTGGCGACTCGATTGGTTGCCACAACGAGATTCGTGCCACCGGCCGCATGGGCCTGGGGGGGAGAATCGGTCGTATCGGTCGTATTGGTCGCGGAGGCGATGTTTGTCGTCGCAGCCAGGTTCGTGACACCGGCCGCGTTCGTTCCCGAAGGGGGATTCGTCGCGCCCGCCAAGGCGTTCGCCGGCTTTGGCGGAGCCTTGGAGGCAACTTCGCCCGGGGGACTATTGGTCTCGGGATTCCACCGCGGCAGGACGGGTACTTCGAGTCCGGTCAGGGGATTGCGGCGCACGGCCAGCAGGACCAGTTGCACCACGAGAATCGCAGCCAGGCCGTAGGCCAGCACCCGAAGTGTTCGTTCGATTCGGCTAGGCATTGGGCGCCTCCTTTTCATCCCACCGATCGTAGTTCAGCAGGATCAGGCCCAATTGAATCTTGATGAACCCCGGCCGGCGGGGCTCGGGTGAGAACTGAAGCGAATCAATAATCAGCGGGAATCCGAGGCTGCGCAGGCGGTGCAGGAACGTTATGAGTTGCGGCACTTGCCCGGCCGCTTCCAGGCGTATGGTTCCCAACTCGCGGTCGGAAGTGCGCGACAGGGTCTCGCGAATGGGTCCCAGTTGCAGTCCGCCCTGCATGGCCGTCTGCTGGAGCGCCGCGCTGGCGTCGGCGACGAGCGTGGTGGGATTGAGCTGCGCGGGATCCATTTGAAACGACTCCATCAAGCGTTTCAGACGAACGGTGCGTGAATGATACAGATCGAACTTTTGCCGAAGGGTCACCGCCTCGCGCCGCAGTTGGGCGTATTCGGCCCGCCGCCCCCGCAGCGATCCCCAGACCTTGAATCCAAAGAACAACGCCAGATAAAGGCCCAGGCCCAGGGTGGCGAGTCGCACCGTGCGGCGGTCGCGGTCGGTTAGTTTGGGAAACGTCATGCGGGGCAGGCAGCTGGATTGGGCACGTTCGCGCGGGTCATTGCGGCATTGCGGGAGATGGCCGGGGCGGTGAAGGGGGGCCGGCCATCACGTTCGATGCGCCTGATGTTGCCGAGGCGAGACTGGTTGGATCGGGTCCCAGGTTCAGCGCGGCGCGTTCGGCGGCGTCCTTCCAGCGCGCGTTGATGCGGAAGTTGATCCGCTGCCGATCGGGCGTCGGCGACTGATCCTCGACCACGACCGTGGAGAAGAATCCCGAGTTGATGAGCTTCAAGCGGAAGTCCCCGAGTTGATTGGGATCCCGCAGCCAGCCGGACATGGAAACTTCGCCTTGCCGATTCATGTTCAGGGTTTCAATGCGCGCGCCTTGGGGCGTCGCCTGGGCGATGACGAAGGCGGCATCCAAATGGGGTGCCTGATGCTGCTCGAGGTACTGGAGAAAGCTCAGCTCCCGGTCTATGGCGGCCAATTGGGCGCTTCCCGCCTTCAACGCCGCGAGGCGTCGCGCCAGAGCGGGCTGAAGCAGCAGCGCCTCGGCGTATGGAAAGAGAAGGACGGCGACCAGCAAAGCGGCCGCGAGAACCATGGGCCGGCGCGGAAGTTTCCGCTCCGCTCCGCCGGCGGCCTCGGCCGGCTTTGTGCGGAGTTCGATCCACGGTGGACGGGCTGTTGACGCTTCGCCGTCTCTTCCGCGGATGCCTGCAATCGCCGCGGTTTGTCCCGGACCCTCCGGAACGGCCAGGGAATGGACCGATCCATGGAACTCCGGGGTGGCCGCGAATAATTCCATGAGGCGATTGGAGATTCCCGCCTTCCCGGAAAGGAACAGGGGAAGGCTCCTCGCCGCCGCGGGAAACATTGCGACGAGCCGTTTCACCGAATCGGCGGCGGACGGTCCCTCTCCCGCATTCTCCGCCGGAATCTCTGGAAGCGGATGCTCTCCCCATGGAAGCAAGCGAATTGCCGGGGCCGCCCCGGGTTCGCAGACGATGAGTTCCGATTGCGCTGGCCCGATGTCGAGGAGCGAGTACGCCGCCGTGCCTGCGGGAACGAGCGCCACGCGCGCGAGCGCCGCCGGGGTGAAGACCACCTCGGCCGCCACGCGTGAAAGGATCGCCGCCAATTCCTCCGTGACTTCCTTCCGTACCGCGGCGACCAGCACGGCTTGCCGGCCGTCCACCGGTGCCTCGGCGGAGGCGGGCCGGGGAATCCATCCCCAGGCCAGGGCTTCAGGCGGCAGCGGAAACTCGCTCTCGATCTGCAACTGCAACAGGCGGGGCACTTCGGACGGGGGCGCCGCGGGCAACCAGAGCGGCCGGACAATCAGGCCGCGCGAAGGGATCGCGCAGATCATCCGGACGCGGGAAAGCCACGGCTTGCCGCCCGCCAATTTCCGCAGGGCGTCGGTGATGGCCCCGGCGCATTCGGACGTCAGGCGGCCATCGGGTCCGCGCTGGATCGGAACCTCGGCGCCGTCTCCGTGGGAACGGAGGTGAAATGAATCCGGCCGCAGTTCGGCGGCGATCCGTGGGAATTCGATCCATGAAGGCGCCTTCACAAGTCGTCCTCCCGATAGGCCAGCGTGCTGACCGTATTGCGTCCGATGCGCACGACCACCTCGAGGCGCTGGCGGGTTCCGCGGGACCCCGCCCGGCCTTCGCTCACGATGCGGAATGTTTCGGATCGGACCGCAATCAGCGGCGCCAGTTGCTTGAAGAGGTCCCGGGTCATTCCGGGCACTTCCAGCAGCGCGGCGACATTCGGGAAGGCGCCATTGGACTGGCGCTGCGCCACGATCGCCTGGGCTAGCGGCCGGTCCACCCCGGGCAGGCACATCAGGACTTCGACGCCCGCGGTGTTGACGTTGACGGGCCCCTCGATTTGCGGGCGGTCTTCGACGGTCAGATGATCGGCAATCTCTTTCAGGAGTTGTTCGTCTATCAACGTGGGACCGGCCGGCGCGTTGTTGGGGTTTTGATTGCCCGGTGGCGCGGCCCTCACTTCCAAAAGATCCGCGAGGCTTTCAAAGCGCTGGCGGTCGCGGTGCGCAACGATCGCTTGAGCCATGGGCTGGGTGATGCCGCGGATGCCGGTCAACGCCGCGATGTCGGCCGTCTGGAGATTGACGCGGGCCGAGCCCGAGGCATCCACGTCGTCCACTCCCGAATGCGCCGTCAGCAGCGAGGACCATCCAGGACCCGCCATGACGTCCATTTCGCCCTCTTCCTCGGATCCTGGATCGGCGGGCGACGGGGGAGAAGTGCTCCCCAAAAGCTCCTGCGTGATGCCCCGAACCATCAGCAGCTCCCGCACCGTGGGAAACGCCGCGTTGCGGGGAAGGTACGGAGGCTGCAAGGAAGCATAATAGTCCTCCTCCGCACCGCTGGGAGACGCGGCGTTGTCGCCGTCCCGCCAGTCCACAATCGCCGCGGCGATGTCCGGCGTCAGGCCGATGATATTCGTCAATTGGTTCACGCCGGCGACGTTGATGTTGAGACGGCTTTCCTCATCGGAGACGCCGAAGATCAGCCCGCCGCCTTCCTCCGGAGATCCGGAGCGCAGGACCTGGAAACGCCCCCGGCCGAGAGGAACATCGCGAAAGACCTCGGGTGCGTTGAAGAGGCCCGGTCCGTGGTGAACGCCGGACCGGCTCCGTTCCGCCGCGTCCTGAAAGAGCAATGCCTTGGCTTTCTCCACGCCGGCCAGGGCGAGGTAATGCGCCTGAATGCGATCCGTGTGAAACTTGCCGACGGTCAGCTCCATCCGGGAGGTATGCAGGATTCCGATGACGATGACCGCCAGCAGCACCACGCACCACAGGACGCCAATCAGCACGGAGCCGTTCCGGGTTCGGTGGAGGTTCATGGGTCGGCGATCAGGGATTGGCCGGAATCGGATCCGGCGGGCCGGCGGACGGTGTCGAAGTCGAGGCCGATGAGGACCGGGGGACGTTGATCTTGACGATCGTTTGAAACGTCAGCGGCGGTTCCTTCGGCTCCGCTTCCTCCATTTCGGCGCGGGCCGCCGAGGGCTTGGACTCCAGCATCAACGTGATTCGCACGGCCTCGGGCAGGCCGATCTCATTGGGCTTCGGGGTGGAGACCTCCGACTTGAGCGAGCCGGCCTGGGGGTCGCCCCAGGAGTCGTACCAATCCCAGCCGTCGTAGTATTCCAGCCGGAGGCCCGCGACGCCGAGGGCCAGTTCCTCGCGGACACCGCCCGAGAGCGGATCAAAGGCCAGCCGGGGATTGCGCCGGCGATACAGGGCCAGCCGCCCGGTTTGGGGATCGCGATCCACGAACACACTCAGCTCGCAGAAGTCGCCTTCGCCCGGACGTCGCGGGGTGTAGTGGTGCGTGGCGAAATCCATCACATCGGCCGACACCTCGCCGAGAAGCCGGCGGGTGCCGAGAAAGGGCGTCCCTTTGGGCAGCGGCGTCGCGCCCCGCAAATCGGCGCTCATCAGGCTCAAGGCGACCCGGGCCGTTTGCAGGACCTCCGTCCTCGGCTCGACCACCTTCTGGCTGGAAATCCCGGCATTCAGGCAGGCGTAAGCTCCCGCCAGGACCACGGCGATCAGGGCCGTGCTGAGGATCAGTTCGATGAGCGTGAAGCCGGACTCCGCAGATCTCCGGCGGCGGGGGGCGTTGGCTGGATTTCTTCTTCGGCTGCAATGCTTCATGGCGTCCTCCTCCGGCGCGTGTTGCGGGAATCGGTGGGACGATTGGTCTGGGACCCGGCCGGAGGGTCGAACAGGAGCGTGCGAAGCTCGTATAGGACGGCGGGGTCCGCCGTTCTCCGCACTGCCACCGTCACCTCGAACAATCCGGAAATCGGCGTCTCGGTCACGGACTCGGTCCATTCGTATTGGGCCAGCGCCCCGGAGCCCTTGCCTTCGGAAACGCCTTCGACAAGAAAGCCGTCGGCGCGGAGGAACTCGATCTGTCCCGCCGCCAAAAATGCCGCCGTCGTCTGCCACTCGGAATCCTTGGTGGAGCGCAAGGCGGACGCGATGCCTTCGGTCAATCCCACGATCGCGACGCCGAGCACGAGCAGCGCAACCATCACCTCGACGAGCGAGAACGCGGCGTTGGCGCGGGAAGGCTTCATGGTTTCAGACGATCCAGAATCCGAAGGCGCGCCGTGACCGGATTCAGCCGCAGCCGCAGCGTCACGCCCGAACGGTCCGACAACTGGATTTCAGCCGAATCGGCCGTTCCGTCCGGATAGAACGAGATCGTGTCGGGAGCCGTGGGTTGATCCGCGGCCGCCGTGTCCGGACCGGGCGAGGAATCGCCGGGGCGGACTTCGAGGCGGATCCGGGGATCCACCTTGCCCGCGTTGCCGGCCAGGTCGCGCACCGGTTGAAACGGCCCCGCGCGGGAAGCGCGTCGCGGCTGCGCTTCGAGAAGCCATTGCCCCGAGCTGCGATCCAGCCGCACCCGGTGAATTTGCCCCAGCGATACCGCGCGACTGTTGGCCAGGCTGCAAATGTCCACCACCTGCCGCGCCGAGGCCCGGAGCAAGGCGTCTTCGAAACTACCCTTCATCTCCGGGACGACGGCCGCCGACAGAATGGCGATCAGCGCCAGGACGACCATCAGCTCCATGAGCGTGAAGGCCGGGCAGCGGCGAAGCGGCGGTTTCGTCGGCGACATCGTCTTACCAATTGCCAATGTCCGCCGCGGGGCCTTCCCCGCCTTCCGCCTTGTCCGCGCCGCGCGACCAGAGATCGTAGCTGTTGGGGTGCCGCGTTCCGGGGCGCTTGTACTGATAGGGCTGGCCCCAGGGATCGGGCCGGATCTGTTTCACATAGGGGCCGCGCCATTTTTCAGCGTCGCCCGCGGGGGGATCCACCAGGACCTGGAGTCCTTCGGCGGTCGTGGGGTAGCGGTCCATCTGGACGTAGAAGCGTTCCAGCGCGGATTCGAACTCTGAAATATTGGCCTTGGCCGCGCTGATCTTGGCGTCCGTCGTCGTGCCGATGAACTGCGGGATCACGGTCGCGGCCAGAACGGCCAGGACGATGACGACCACCATGATTTCGACGAGGGTGAAACCGGAGGACCGGCGTTTTCTGGAGTGGGCTTTCACGGGTGAGGGGGGAGGAGCATTGGAGGAACGAAAAACTATTGGATGCCGCGGCTCATCTTGAAGATGGGGAGCAACAGGGCGATCACCATGAAACCGACGAGGGCGCCGACGACGAGGATCAGGGCCGGGGCCAGGAGCGAAATCATCGTCCGGGTGCGGGCGCGCATCTGGCGTTCCTCGATGGTGGCGACGCGGAGCAGCATGTCGTCGAGTTTCCCGGTCTCCTCGCCCACCGCGATCATTTGCACCACGCTCTTGGGGAACAGTCCGAGCCGGCGCAGGGGGGCGGCCAGGGACGAGCCGCCCTGGGTGTCCGCGGCCACCTGGGCGACCTGCCGGGCCAGGATGCGATTGCCGATGGTGGATTCGACGATCCGCAGTGCGGGCAGCAGCGAGACACCGCTTTTGACCAGCGTGCCCAGGGTGCGGGCGAACCGCCCGAGCGCCGCCGAGCGAAGCAGGCCTCCCATCACCGGCAGGCGCAGCTTGGCCGTATCGAGAAATTCCCCGCCGGCGGGGGTGCGGAAATACCAGCGCAGGCCGGCGATCACCCCCGCCAACGCCACCAGGACCGCCAGCCAGTAGCGGTCGAGAAAATCGCTGACACGCAGGAGAACCAGCGTCGGCCAGGGGAGCACGTTCATCATCTCCCGCAGCATGGAGAAGAGCTTCGGCATCACGACGGTGAGGAGCAGCGCCACGGTCACGATGCCAAAACCCAATACGAACAAGGGATAGGCGACGGCGGAGACGACTTCGCCGCGGACCTCGTCCTCGTGCTCCAACAGGGTGGCAAGGTCCGACATCACCGCGGGCAACGCGCCGGCTTCTTCGCCGACGCGCACCATGCTGACATAGAGATTGCCAAACAGGCGCGGATGGGCGGCCAGCGCCCCGGAGAGCGAAGCGCCCGTGCGGACGGCGGCGGCCAGCTCCAACAGAATCGTCCGGACCGCCGGATTTTCCTCCTCCTCCCCCAATCCTTCCAACGCCTGCGGAATCGGAATCGCCGCGCCGAGCAAGGCCGCCATCTGCCGCGTGAAGGCCGTGACATCCTTGCGGCGGACGCGGAGTCCGGGTGACCACCGCACCGGGCCCGCGCCGGGACGCGCAACGGCGGACGTGGCGGCGGTTGCGGCGGCGGCTTCCAGGCGCGACGGGAACAATCCCCGCTGTCCCAGCGTCCGAAGCGCGGCCCGGCGATCGTCCGCCTCGATCTCTCCCGAGACCGCCCCGCCATCCGCCGAAATCGCCTGGTACCGGAAGACGCTCATTCCTGGGCTTCACCGGCGCAGACGCGAAGGATCTCCTCCAGCGTGGTCAACCCCTCCCGGGCTTTCTGCATCGCGTCCTGCTGCATGGTCATCGTGTTGCGTTGGGCGTGGGACCGCAGTTGGGCGGCCGATCGTTTCTGGAGAATCATTTCCTGCAGCGTGGGAGTGATCGCCAGCAACTCGAAGATGCCGATCCGGCCGCGATAGCCTCCCCGGCATTCGTCGCATCCGGCCCCCTCATAGAACACGCCGTCGAGCGGCTTTCCGCCCATCGCCTCCAGTTGATCGCGCACGCCGGGTAACACCGTGGCGGGACGCCGGCACACCGGGCAAATCCGGCGAACCAGGCGTTGTCCGAGCACCCCCTCCAGCGAGGACGAAATAAGGAAGGGCTCGATCCCCATGTCAATCAGGCGGGTGACGGCGCTGGGCGCATCGTTGGTGTGGAGTGTGCTGAACACTTGATGGCCGGTCAGGGCGGCGCGGATGGCGATTTCGGCGGTCTCGGCGTCGCGGATCTCGCCCACCATCACGATGTCCGGATCCTGGCGCAGGATGGCGCGAAGTCCGTGGGCAAAGGTGAATCCGCGGCTGGGGCGCACGGGGATCTGGGAGATGCCGGGCAACTCGTACTCCACGGGATCCTCGATCGTGACGACCTTCTTTTCCGGTGCATTCAGCCCCTGCAGAATCGAGTACAAAGTGGTGGTCTTGCCGCTGCCGGTCGGGCCGGTGGTCAGGAACAATCCGTGGGGCTTTTGAACCAGGCGTTCCAGAGTCGCGGCCCGTTCGGCGCCCAGGCCGAGTTCCCGGGGATGCTGGAGCTTTTCGTCCTTAACGAGCAACCGCATCACGAGGCTCTCTCCATGGATGTTCGGCATGGTGCCCACGCGGATGTCCACCCGGGCGCCGCGATGGTGGATCTGTATGTGTCCATCCTGCGGCAGGAATCGTTCGGCGATGTTCATGTCCGCCATGATCTTGATGCGCGAGACCAGGGCGGCGTGCAGCGGTTTGGGCGGCGGCGCGGTTTCCTGCAGCAACCCGTCAATGCGGTAGCGCAGTTGGAGGCTGTTTTCGAAGGGCAGGAGGTGGATGTCGCTCGCCCGCTCGCGCAACGCGGTGGCGATGATGAGATTCACCAGGTTCACCACGGTGGGCTCGTTGGCCATCACCTCGATGTCGTGAAGATTCTTCGCCTCCGCGCCCGCCTCCACGCCCGAGTCGAGATTCTCGATCATCTTCTCGACCGTGACCTGATAACACTCGGCGATCTTTTCGGAGATCTGGTCGGCTGGGGCCAGGCATTCCTCGACCTCCAGGCCGCTCAGCAGCCGGATGTCATCCAGCAGGCGCTGGTCTCCGGGAGTCGCGGTGGCGATCGCCAGGATTCCGCTTCGGGCCGAGATGGGGACGACGCGGTGATGTTGGACGAATTCGGCCGGCAAGGCCCGCAGCGCCTCCGGCGATATCTCCAATCGGGCCAAGTCCGTCACGAGATTCGCCGGGAGACTGGACCCGATGGAGTCGGACGCGGAGTCGGCGGCGCGTTTGGCGGGTTCAATGCCGTTGAGGCTCATTGTCGAGGCGGGGACATCGTCGTCCCGTTGCGGCGGGTCCGAGGATCAGCCTGAATAAACAAAGCTCGGCTCGATCTGTTCCGGAGAAATTTCTGTCGGGCTAACGGCATGGTTGATTCGGGCACCCCGGAAAGCATTCAAAATTTTCCGTAAGAAAGTGGCGGGGATGAATTCTGGCCGGTCCAGGCTCCGAATCGCCTCGGGGCAGAAGGGAAGCGCCACGTTCAAAGCTGAGAATCTTGGAAGGACTGAGATTGGGGAATTGGGACACGGATTTCACGGATTCTCACGGAGAAGATAGGGGTAGGGGGCCTCTCGGTCTTCATCCGCGCCATCCGTTTCTCACGCTCTCTTGAGATTCCTGCCGCTGACGGCGCCGTCTGGCTTTGCTTGAATGGCGGGGTGCCATCCCTCCGAAACCTCCGGCTGCGGACTGCGCTCGCCCGCTGTGTGCAGCGCGTCTTCGCCGGATGGTTGCTGGCTTCGTCCCCGGCCGTGGACGCCGCAGAGGTCTTTTCCGCGCGCACTTGGACGGCCGATCACGGGCTGCCGCAGAACACCGTGCAGGCGATCTGCCAGACGCGCGACGGGTTTCTCTGGGTGGGCACGCGCTTTGGATTGGCGCGGTTCGACGGTGTGGAGTTCCGCCCGTTCAGCGCGGCAAATGTGCCGGAGCTGGCCGAGGCCAGTGTGACCGCGATTGCAGAGGATGCGTGCGGGGCGCTGTGGGTGGGCACGCTGGGTGGACTGGTGCGGATGGAGCGGGGGCGCTTCTCTCGCGTGACGGCGCTCGAAGGCCACCGGGTCTGGGCGGTGTGGCCGGCCCCGACGGGCGACGTCTGGCTCGGGCTCAACGAAGGCCTCGCGCAACTCGACGGGGATCGCCTGAGCCGGGTGGCGCTGCCGTCCGAGACCTCGGGACGCGTGCGGTCGCTCGCGTCCCTCGACGACACCACCCTGCTCGTGACCACGCTGGCGGAATGGCTGCGGTTCGACTGGCGTTCCCGGACGTTTGCACCTTGGAAGCCGCCAGAGTGGCCCCGAACCGGTCCCGTTCCGGCTGCGGATGGCGGCGCAGCCGCGTGGCGCGCCGAAGTTCTGGCGGTTGATTCCCCGGAGGAATTGACCCGGAAGTTTTTTTCACCCAGCGAGCGTGGTCTGACCGGTAATACCTGGGGCCCGCGGATGGCCTCCGATGGCGCGGGCGGCTGGTGGGCGGTGAATGGGCAGCGCCAACTTTATCATCTCGGCGTCGGTGGTCCCGCGCAGATCACTCCCGCGGACGCCGGCGTGTTCAGCGAAGTCCTATGCGCGACCTCCGACCGCGAGGGTAATCTGTGGCTCGGATCTTCGGTGGCAGGTTTGAGCCGGCTCCGGACGCGCCGGTTTGAACATTTTCACCTGGGCGACGGCGAGGAGGCCGCCTGCTTCACCGTCGCCGCCGCGGCGGACGGCGTAGTGTGGGCGGCCACCAAGACGCGGCTGCTACGCTGGCAAGCCGGCCAGGCCGAGTTGCTGCCCCTGTCGTTCTCCAATGCGGCCAACCAGATAATGTCCCTGCTCCCGGACGGCCGCGGCGGTGTGTGGCTGGCGCGGGATCGCGATGGATTGTTTCACTGGCAGGAGGGCCGGCTCGAGGATGTGTCCGAACGGTTGGGCGTCGCCGGGGAACGGATCCGCGCGCTGGCGCGCACCCGGGACGGCGCGCTGTGGCTGGGGGGACGGAACGGATTGGTTCGCTGGGATGGAACAGCGGCGCGCCACTATGGAACGAACGACGGCCTCCCGCATCCCAATGTACGCGCCATTCACGAGGATCGCGCGGGCCGGCTCTGGGTGGCGACGTTTGGCGGCGGGGTCGCGCGGCGAGACGGAGGCGTCGGCGGTGACGGCACGCCGTTCCAGTCCCTCACCACGCGCGACGGGCTCAGCAACGACATCCAGTGGGGATTCCTGGAGGACCGCAGCGGCGCGTTGTGGATCTACGGGCTGCGCGGCTTGACCCGCGTGCGCGGGGACCGTCTGGACGTCGTGACCCGGGCGCACGGGCTGTTCGACGACCTCACCAACCAGATGCTGGAGGACGATGCGGGGGACTTCTGGCTGGGATGCAACCGGGGCCTTTACCGCGTCGGCGGCGACGATCTGCACGCCGTGGCGGACGGCCGTCGGGCCTCGCTGGAATGCGCCGTCTTCGGAGCCGGTGACGGCCTGCCGGTGGCGGAGACCAATGGGGAAAACCAACCGTCGGGCGCCCGCGCGGCGGATGGCGCGCTGTGGATTCCCACGCCGGTGGGCGTGGTGCGGGTGGAGCCGGCGCGCGTGCCGCGGCACGAAATCCCGCCCCCGCTGCATTTGGAGTCGGTCCGCACGGAGACGCTGACCCTGATGCAGGGCGGACGCGTCCACCCGGAGTTGCGGCGTACGGCGGCGGGCGCACTCCGGCTGCCGCCGGGGAGCGCGCGGATTCTGACCCTGGAGTTTGCCGCGCCCAGCTTCGCCGCGCCGGAGCGCGTGCGGTTCCGGCATCGCCTGCTGGGCTACGAGACCCACTGGGTGGAGGCCGGCAGCCGGCGCGAGACGCATTACACGAATCTCCGACCGGGGCGTTACCGCTTCGAGGTCACCGCCTGCAACGATCACGGCGTCTGGAATCCGGAGCCGGCCGCGCTGGTCTTCGATCTCGCGCCGCATTTTTGGGAGACTCGCGGCTTCTTCGGGCTGCTGGCGACCTCGATGGTGCTGGCCGGCTGGGGCGTCCACCGGCTGCGCGTGGGCATCGTGCGCCGCCGCCTGGCGCTGGAAGGAGAGCTGGATCTGGCCCGCGAGCGGGAACGCATCGCGCGCGACATGCACGACGACGTGGGCGCGGGCCTCACGCAGATCGGGTTCCTCACCGAGCGGGCGGCGCGGACCCGCGCGGAGGAGATGGGTCCGCTGCTCGGCCGCATCGCCGAGGCCTCGCGCGACACGGCGCAGGCCATGGACGAAATCGTCTGGGCGGTGAATCCGCGCAACGACCGGCTCGAGCAACTGGCGAACTACATCTGCCAGTTCGCGCGCGAATATCTCGAGCCGACCGGCCTCCGCTGCCGCCTGGAAGTGCCCACCCTGCTGCCAGCGGTGGCGGTACCGAGCGACGTGCGGCATCACCTGCTGATGGCGCTGAAGGAATCGCTCAGCAACGCCGCCCGGCATTCCGGCGCGACCGAGGTGCTCGTGGAATTGAAGTTCGCCGGCAGGGAACTGCGGCTGGCCGTCGCGGACAACGGACGCGGCCTGCCAGGCAATCTTGCGGACAACGCCCGGCCGGGCGGCGGCAACGGGCTGTCCAACCTGCGCCGCCGCGCCGAATCCCTCGGCGGCATTTGCGCCATCCAGGGACACCCGGGCGAAGGCACGCGCATCGAGATTTTCGTCCCGATGCCCACCCCATCACGAACCGCGAACCACTGACCCCCTTCCCCACATTCGTGGGATTGGCACCCGCCGCGGCCGGTGGCGTAGTCTGAAGCCGCACGATGTCATGCCCATCCAGGTTGCCATGGTGGAGGATGACCAGCGGATCCGCGAAAGCCTCGCGGCGCTGCTGGGCGAAGCGCCGGGGTTGCGCTGGGCCGGCGCCTTTGCCACGGCAGAGGAGGGCCTGCGCGAGCTGCCCCGGCTCAGGCCGGACGTAGTGCTGCTCGACATCAACCTGCCCGGCATCAGCGGGATTGAGGCCGTGGCGCGGCTCCGCGAACTGTTGCCCGACACCGCGGTGCTGATGCTCACGGTGTATGAGGACGCCGACCCGATCTTCCGCGCGCTGCAGAACGGGGCGCGCGGCTATCTTCTGAAGCGCACCACCCCGGCCAAGCTGCTGGAGGCGATCGCCGAGGCGCACGAGGGAGGGGCGCCCATGTCCCCGCAGATCGCGCGCAAGGTCGTGCAGTATTTTCACCGCGCCGCGCCCGCGCCCGGGCTGGAGAAATTGACGCCCCGCGAACAGGAGGTGCTCGAGCACCTGGCCCGCGGCTACCTGTACAAGGAGATCGCCAGCCACCTCGGTATCGGCACTGAGACCGTTCGCAGCTATCTGAGTTCCATCTACGCCAAGCTGCACGTCCACAACCGCACCGAGGCCGTAGTGAAATATCTGGGGCGGTGACGGAAGGCGGTGGGGCTCACGCAAGGGACGCGGAGGACGCAAAGGGGGGAGGATTGTGTCCGGTTGTCCTCATCAAGCAATCAGAGCGCCTCCCACTCCTCTGAAGATATCCGACGGCCCAGAATTTGTCCGACTTGCCGCAAAAGCATTTTGAGCTGCGGCACGGAATAGTCTGCGTTGCCGGGAATGGTCTGGCGGTACGCTCCAAATACCAGGAATTCATGCCGGGTTCCGCGGCAGGGTCCGGCAAACCCCAGTGCGCGCAGTTTGCGCACAAACTCACGTCGCTTGATCGGATGCCATCCGGCCATGACCACGTGCGTTTAAATCAATGCCTGCGAGCCGCGGCAATTTGTGTCCCAGGCGGAGGCCCACCAGCAGCCAGTCCTCCAAGGTGGACCGCAGTTCGTGCTCGCAGTGGCGGAGGGTTTTTCCGAAGGCGATGACGCCGGGGAGCTTGGGAATCTGTCCCGAGTAGGAGCCGTCCTCCAACTTGTCGTAGTGGGCCAGCTCCATGGCCGCTTCGATGTAAGTGGAGAGCGGAAACATCTCCCTGGAAGCATGAGTAAACGGGCGGCTGGGGCAAGGAGGAAGGAACCCTCGTTGCGAACAAAGATGTGGGTCACGGATGGAACGCGCCCCTACCAAGGGTTGGTAGGGATGGGCTCCCGCACGTCCCTGACTTCCCCCGAAGCGCGCGTGGAGTCGCCTCGGGGAACGTGGGGAGCCTCTGTCGCGTGGAGGCTTCCCGCGATCCCCGTCGTTCGTGCTGGAGCGCAGCGGATTTGAAGTGGGTCGCGGGTGGAACGCGCCCCTACCAAGGGTTGGTAGGGACGGGCTGCCGCAAGTCCGTGACTTCCCCCGCTGCGCGCGTGGAGTCGCCTTTGGGAACGTGGGAAGCTTCTGGCGTGTGTGGGCTTCCCGCGATCCCCGTCGTTCGTGCTGGAGCGCAGCGGATTTGAAGTGGGTCGCGGGTGGAACGCGCCCCTACCCTCCCCACGAACGTGGGGTGCAAAGTTTCCCCTGCCTGGGAGATCACTGGAGGCATGCACCGCAGCGTTTCCTCCCTGCGCCTGGCTTGGATTCTTCCAGCCCTGCTTCAGAGCTTGTGGCCGTCGTTGCTTTCCGCCGCCGACATCAACTGGCGCGGCGGCACAGGCGATCATTTTGCCGAAACGCAGAACTGGGAACTGCCGGACGGCGAAACCGAGGAGAGCACCCGGCGTGTGCCCGGCATCGGCGATCACGCGATCATTCCCGCCGGAGCCACCGTGCGGGTGACCACCACGGTTCAAATCCAGCAGGCCCACTTCGCCGGCAAGCTGATCGTGGAAGGGGCGGAGGCGTCCTTCTCCATCCCAAACTCCGGCGAAGAGGTGACGGATGAGTTCGGCGAACTGGATGTGCGCCAAAACAGCCGATTCACCGCGGGCAACGAGGCCGTCTTCAACGGCCCCGTAGTCGTCGAGAACCGCGGCAGCCTGTCCATCGAACGGTCCGCAGTCCTGGCGGCGGGGTTGGTGCTGGACAGCGGGGCGACCGTCACAATCAAGCCCGGCCAGATTCTCCGCGTGGGGAACCCCAGCGCGACCGCCCTGCTGGACCTGCGGGGGGGCACACTGACCGCTGAATCCAGTCCCGCCGGCTCCAAGGCGCGAGTACTGATCGAGACCAACGCCACCCTGCGCGTCGGGCGTCCGGATCCCTTCACGGGCTTCCTTCCGTCTCCCGGTTTCAGCGGGGAACTGGTCGTCGAAGACGGCGGCCGGGTCGAATTCACCGGTCCGGACAACTCTCCCGACCAATTCCCATCCTTCTCCGGTGAATGCCGCCTGCTGCCGGGAGCGGCCATGAGCGTGCGGGGCGGCTATGCCCCCGCGGGCGGCGGCCGTTGGAGCGTGATCAATTTCGGCACGATCACCGTCCAGCCGCCGCCAGAGCAGCGTCCGGAAGGCTTCCGGCCCGAGGCGCAGGTCGCCACCACGCTCATCAACGCCGGAAGCGTGGTCGTCGAAGAAGGCGCCGTCCTGCAGGTGATCGAAGGGGAGCACCTCCGCGACGCCCGCCTGGAAGTCAAAGCCGGCGCGGCCTTCTCGGTGGTCGGCGACGGATTGAACAACCAGTTTGAGTGGGTGGATCTGGACGGCACCCCGCAGACCAGCCCGTTGGGCAAGCTCTTCAACTTTCGCGCCAGCGCCAGGGACGGCGTTTCCTTCGGGACCGACAGCCGCCTGGAAGTCGTGGGCAATGGACGCTACGGCCGCGGCTTTCGCACCGGGCAGTTCTTTGAGACTCCCGGCGGTGTGCTCCTGGAGCATGCGATGGAGGTGGACCACGTCGTCCTCGGACGCTTCGATGGCCAGATTCCGCAGATCCGATTTGGCCCGGGCGGCGGCGACGTCTTCCCCGGCGGCGTGGGGCTGCGGATCAAGAAACGGCTGGACTGGTCCGGCGGGGCGTTCGTGGGCAACGGCTCCGCCGGCATTGGAGACAACCCCGACACATCCAGCACCGCGAACATCGAGCTGCCGGCCGGCGCGCAGGCCTTCATCGGTCGTCCCCCGGAGGCTTTTGGTCTCCTCGGCGACAACTACGTGCTCGACCGCATCCTCACCTTTCACGTGCGCGGCGGGCTGACGATCAACGCCGGCCGTTCCCTGGTCAGCGAGGACGAAATCTCGCGCTACGTCTTCCATCCCGGCGCGGACGTGGAAATCCAGGCCATGACCAGCCAGACCGGCATGACCATCGCCCGCATCTTCAACCAAACGCTGGTGCGCAAGACCGGCCCGGAGCGGGTCTTCTTCAACGGGGTGTGGGAGAACCGTGAAGAGGGCAGGCTCCGCATGGACCAGGGCGATTGGATTATCCAGCAAGGCACGCTCGTGGGCGGCAATTACCAGGTGGCCGTCACGGGCGCTTCGTTCAGCTCCGACGACGCGACGCTGCGGAATTTCGAGGTGACCGGCGGCGAGTTCACCCTCCTCCGGCGGACCCGCCTGGAAGGCCAAAGCTCCTTCGATTTTCTTACTGTGGGCCAGGGTCTGAGCGCCGAACAGGCGCTTCAAATTTTCGGCCATCCGGCGCCCGATGAAGGCTCAGTGGAACGGTCCTCCGCCCAGAGCGGGGAGTTGGCCCCGTCCGTCGTCACTGTGACCAAAGGCCTGAAATGGGTGAGCAACGGCATCGAGATGTTTGACGGCAGCAAGCTCGTCCTCGCGCCCGGTTCGGTGAACCATATCGAGTCCGCGCGATCCGTTGCGCCGGCTGGCGTCTTCGAGTTGGGCACGATCGAGAATCACGGCCAGACCACGTATGTCAGCGATGCGAACAGCCCGTTTGTGTTTCCTGACGGGACTTTCTTAAACCTCGGGAGCCTCACGCTCGACAACCGCAAGGGCAGCCAGTTTTTCCAAGGCACCCTCGCCGGGCAGCCTGGAAACCTGAGGTCCAGCAACCACAGCGTCATCCCGCTGCAGGTGTCGGGGAAGAGGAGTGGGGATCCGAACTTCCGGCTCCTCAACCGCGGCCTCATCGTGCTGGGGCTGATCGAAACCGGGCAGACCGATGCGGCCATCGCCTGCCTCTTCTCGAACTTCCTGGACGGACTGACGCGGCTTGATGAGGAGAACCGGACTTTCCCGCAGGCCCGGCAGTCAGGCGTCGGCCCCGCCCGGTTGCCATCGGCCGATCCGAATTCGACCCTGACCGTGGCGTTCAAGGGGGAGGTCACCCTCGAAGGCGGCGAGTGCGATTTTCGGACGGTGAACGTGCAATTCGACCGGCGCGTGACCCTGACCGGCGGCCGACTGACCGGCGGCGAGCACGGCCGGATGCTCTTCAACACCAACTTCACCTTCACCGGCGGAGAGCTGCGGCTCGAAAGCCGCACCGGGCCGGCGCTCGCCAAGTTCGGGCGGGTCACCACCGTGCGCAACGGACGCCTCTTTCTCGACGCGCAGGCCACGCTGGATGCATTGCCCGGGTTCAATCTGAACGACGGCTCCGTGCTCTCCGGCACGGGCCAGACCACCGGCGGCGTCTCCGTGGAAAACAGCATCGTGGCTCCCGGCAACAACGGCCCGGATCATACCGGGGGCATCGGCGCGCTCACCATCGGCACCGACATCTTTCTCCCGGCCGGGGCGAAGCTCCTCCTCGACGTCCCGCTGGCCCCCGGCGCCGTCACGGACCGGTTGATCGTGAACAACAAGGCGACGCTCGGCGGCACGCTGGAAATCCACGCCACGGCGCCCGCTGCGGGCGACCTGAACCCAGACCCCCTCGTGGCTGTCCAGTTCGGCAGCCGCGAGGGGGAATTTTCCATCCTGGAGGTTTCGCCGTTCCGGGCCGGCCTCACCCTGAGCCAGCTCCTTCGCGACTCGCCGGATAACGACATCATTCTCAGCATCATTAGCGATGGCGGCGGCGGCTCCATACTGGCCAGGTCCGAACTGAACGACGCGGGCAAGCTCAAGCTCACCTTCGAGACTCAGCCCGGTGTGAACTACCGACTCGAACGCTCGACCGACCTGAAGGCCTGGGAGTCTGTGCGGGAGTTCGTGGGCGACGGCACGGCGCAGGTCGCCGACAACCTCGGCGGCAACGGCGACGAGCCGGAATTCTTCCGACTGGTGACTCTTTAGCGAATGGAGAATGAAGAAGCGGGTGCCGGCGTATTTTTTGGACACGGATTTCACGGATTCTCACGGAGAAGAATCCCAGGCCTGACAGGTCGCGAGAACCCAGCCTGGGGCAGTGCCGTTGAGCACTGCCCCAGGTCTATACGGGGAAAAAGCCTTCTGCGTCCTGAAGGGACGCCAGAGGTTTGGGCTCCGATTTCGTTCCAGAGTGGAGGCACTTCGTCCATCACTCCCGTGCGTCATCGGACAACGTCTCATGCACGGTCTGATCACAGGCCGAGCAACGAAAGCTTCCTTCCGCGATCTTCACGAATCTCAGCCCGGTGTCCGTGCCGAGATCAGGGTCGCGACAGGTGATGAGCATCCCCGTATGGGTCACATCCTCCATCAATGCGCAACGGTCGCAGCGCAGGAGTTCGCGGTCATGGGGGAACATGCCGAGCGCTTCCGCCTTCTTTTGCAACGCAGCCACTTGTGTTTAGCCAGCAGTGCGATGCGGCGGATCAGATCGCCGTAATCACTCATGGGGATAGCGCATTGTTTGGGACGAAGAGCCCGAGGCCGAAGTGGGAGGCGTAGCCCAAGGCGATGGGACCGGTGACGGGTTCGGCGAAGGTGATGGTAAAGGCGCTGCCGGATCCGTTGCCCCGGCTGCCTTGGCCGCCATTGCGGCGGGTTTGGAATTGGAGCGAGCGCAGGTTCTGAGATCCGAAGCGGAGCGGACGATCGCGTTCATCGAGTTGCTTGATGCTGGCACCGGCTCCCTGCGGGTGTTTGGCAAGGTGACGCAGCAGATCGTGTCCCGCGGAGCCTTGCTGCCAGCCACTGGCATCCAGCTTGGGGCGTCCGTCGCGGTAGGCTTTTGCGTGCAGCGTGGAAACAAAGGGCGTGAACGAACGCCAGATTTTTGCGGTGCCGAAGGGCGAACAGCCTGCGAACTCCTGTGGCTTGCCGATGGCATGGAGGACGAGACGGATATCGTGTCCTCCGTATCCCCAGACTTTGTTCAGCCGCCGCAACGCGAGGCACGCGTCTTCGTCGAAACCCATCGGCGCCCAGAGGGTGATGTGGGTGATGGCATCGCGCGGGCCGTTGGCCTCGCAAAAAATGTAGGCGTGCTGGTTATCGGTGCGCGGTTTTCCGTTCTCATCGAGGCCGGTGAAAACGGAGGCTCGGCCTTTACCCTGGTCGGACCATTTGCAGAGCGCGTCATGCACGCGATCGCCGACCGAAACGGCCTGGATGATTCGTGGTGCAACGGCGCTGACGACGGCATAGCGCGCGACGGTAGGTAACGACCCTTTCCGCGAGGCACGCGGGCGCGTGGCAGGGGCGAAGGCGTTTTCGGGGCGGGCATAGCTTACATACTGCGCGCCGGGCGGAAGGTTCCAGCCGGCGGCCTGCAGGTCGCCGGTATCGGCAGGGAGCGCGGCGAACAGATCGTCCGGTACTTTCGGGAGCTTCTTCTTTTGCGCGGCGGTGGGCTTGGGGCCGAGCGAGGCCGTGGCCTTGGCCAGGAAGTCATCACGCCAGGCGGCGTAGTTCGAAGGCGAAATGGGCGCCAGCAGACGGATGAGTTCGGTTTTCGCCGGCAACGTTGCGCCCTCGGCCAACGGAACGGCATTGGCCTTGATGCCGGTGACGCCTTCGAGAACACGTGCCACGGCGAGACTTTCCGCGCGGCCAAAGTAGCCAAGACGTTCGGCGAGCGTTTTCAGCGCGGCGCGCTCATCGCCGGCAAGTTCAGTGTCCCACGCGGCGAGAATGGTGGAGCCGTCCTCAATCTGGATAAACGTGTCGAAGATTTTGGTGGTCTTCTCGTTTTTCCCCTCGTTGTAAGGCATGTAATGCCGGGTGTGGCTGGTGCTCGCACGCGGCAGATGAAATTGTGGCGGCGCGCTGAGCGCGTGGACGAGAGAGCGAACGGTTGCCTCGGGGATTTCCCTCGCTTTCAAATGCCACGTCGAGATCAATGCGCGGACGATGCGCCACGGCGAAGGAGGCCACTCGACCGAGCCTTCGTTCACGTGCCGTCCCCAGGGTGTGGCGTGGTATCGGCCGGCGGGGAAGCTGAACTCGAGAACGGTCATGGCTTAATCCTCGAAGGTAAGTTCGGTGGTGGTCGGCTTCGCGAAGCCTGACGATGCCGCCTGGATGAGCGCGGGCAGTTTCTTTTCGATTTCGTCGAGGGATGGCACGGTGAATCCGGTCGGACGTTGCACGATGAATTCTCCATCCAGCTCAAGGTCACACGCCGTCCGCAACCGCAAGCCGTCGCGGAGGAATTTTCGGATTTTGAACAGCGCGAGCACGACGAGCAGTTGCTCCACGTCGCCGCCGAGGCCAAATCCGCGGAGGAGCGCGAGATCGAGGTTGAAATACACCGTGATGCGGCCCGTGAACTCCTCCCGGTGAAACGGCACATTGCCGAAGCCTTTGGCCGTATCGCCCGACGGATCCACCGCGTCGTTCTTCACGCCGCCACTGGCGGCCACGTTCACATTCTCTGCTTCGATAAATGCCGTGAGGGCGCGAGGCAGGCGCATCCGCCCGCCGGCGATCTCCTTCTTCGCCAGGAACACGCCGTGCAGAAGCGCATTGGTGTCATATTTCAGCAGCGTGGCGGCGAGCTTCTTGATGTCCACGATGCCCTTTTCGGCGATGGCGAGTTCCTTTTGCAGCGTGGCGAGGAAGGACTTGTCCTTGCCCTCGAGAATGTAGGGGCTGTTAAGCCGGTGCGCTTCGAGTACCGAATTGGTGAGCGGCTGTCCCGCCTTGTCCTTCACTTTTACGACGGGCAGGCCCTTGAGCGGCGCCACCCAATCGTTGGCCACCGAGTCCCAGCACACGGCTTCCAGGCGGTTGGCCATGCTTTGGGCGGATTCCACGAGCAGCATTTTCTCCCCGCCCGGGCCGTCGTAAGTGGCGGCGCCGAGGTCAGGGAATCCTGTGGGTTGGAAGCGCGTGCCTTGGAGCGGCTGAAGTGCGGCTTTGAGGAGCAGGCGAGGGTGATCTTTGAGTGCGGTGAGGTTCATGGTTCGAGTGGAGAATGGTCTATGGTTTAGTCTGAAAAATCCGTTGCCTGGCTAACTCGCTACGGCTCGCCAACGCTGGCCGTTGGGAGATGCACTCCGAAGAATACGAGCTTGGCGCGCAGGACGGCGTCGAGGCGGGTCTTGTCCGGAGGATAAAGGGAGATCACGCGTTTGCCTTCCTGCTGGTAAAGCTGCTGTTTCTTGAGCATGCCGATTTTGTAGTCGGCAGTATCCATGCCCCAATACTCGATATAGAGGTCGAACTCGGGCAGGTAGAAGTCCGGCCGGATCGCATGTCCGCTGAGGATGCGATACCGCTCGTCATAGCGATAGGCGATGTTGTGGGCCGTCAGCCAGTTGGCGATGAGGCGTTCGCCTTCGGACTGCACAAGGGTTCCCGCCTGGGCAACGATGGTTTTGTTAAGTTCGACCTTGGTGTCGAAATTGCGGCGTTCGAGGAAGACTTCGTCGAAGCATCGGTCGCAGAAAACGCGCTGAAAGGCCTGCCGGCTGCGGGTGAGTTCCTGGGCGGAGACCGTCTGGTGGCATCGGGCGCAGCGATGGACAGCGCCCGCTTCCGCCAGCCGCATCGCTTCGCGGATCGCCTCGGCGGCGGAGTGGGCAGCTCGGCGCACGTAGTCCTTCACCCGCTCATTGGTGGTGAGATCATCGAGGTCGTGCAGATGAGACTTCGCCGCAGCGCCATAGGCTTTGAGCGCCTTGAGCGCATACTGCTGGGCTTGGGGATGCGGATCGCGCAGGGCGACCGGGACCAGCGCCCGCACCGCGGAGTCCGGATCGGCGCCGAAACCGGCGAGCTTGCCGATGGCGGAGGCCGCAAGGCGACGGATTTCGGCCGAGGGCATCGTCACAAGCCGGGTCAGTTCGGGCAGGGCGGCGGGATCACCAGCGCGGCCCAGCTCCAGCGTCCGCTGGAGAGCCTGATGGTGGGTGCCGTGGTCCATGGAAGTCTTCATCAGGATAACAAAGGGCGTTGGCGAGCGAAGCCAGTCAGCCGCGACGGGTCATCTGCCGTCCCTGGGTCGCGGAAGCCGTCAGCGGGGCGGCCGGCGGAATTCGGATCACGCGCATCAGAGGGCTTTTTCGTGTAGAGATCAGCAGGCAAACGCTCACGGCTTCGAGAGGGCTCCCAATGGTGGCAATGGGAAGGCGTAGGGAAGTCACGGCATCGGATATGGGACGGCGATTCCGTAGGCAAACTGAACCACTCGTCGGCCTTGAGTGCGGACTTCTGCGGTGGTTTCTGCGGGCAATAGCTGATCCATCGGTATCGCGCGGCCAAGGAATGGACGTGCACTGGAATCAACAAAGCAGGCACCGGGGCGAAGCATAAAAAGCGGACGTTTGAATACGTTCTCCAAGCCGAAATCGGGGCCGAGCTTGCCGTATTTGACAAACGCCTCCCAAAGACCCTCGGTTGGATCATGCTGCGCGGGTTGAAAAGAGGAGAGAGTCAGACAGCCGCTAGCTAACTCTGGTGGGGTATCGAGCCAGTCAGCGTCTTGAGGTTCTCCAACGAGTTCGAACTGACCAAGACCAGCGGAACTGTCGGCACCGAAACCAAAATTGGAGAGTTCGCTAAAAAGCCGTTTCAGATGGAATGCAAACGGGTCACTGACGCGAGCATAGACCGAGAGAAAATTTTGTGTGGCGGCGAGCCGCGTCTCCCAACATGGCCAGAGCCCGCCACGTCCCGGTGTGCCTTGAGTGGAGCGGTCAAGGGTGTTGCGGAGGCGGTTGTGATGAAAAAAGACATAACCGTCAGGCAAAAGGTCCGCTGGTTGAAGCGAGGGGGCGCCGTGCCGCACGGCCAGAAAGCTATCACGTGAAAGCCAGCGGGCACGCTTGATGGCTTTGCGCTGGTCTTCAGGCCAGTTACGAAGCCGCAAAACGGCTGGAATCGGCAGGAGATCGCCGGGAAAGGCGTCGGAAAGCACGAACGGTGGCTCACCACGGAGCGCTGGGACAGTGATGCCGTCTTCCAGCAGGTCACGTTCGCCGAGACGGGCGGCAGCCCAACAGAGCAGGCCGGTGAGAGTGTCAGCCTGCCATGGCGTGCGCCAGGCAGAGAGCGGACGGAGCTTGAAGTGGAGCAGCTTCACGGCAACTCAAAGCACGAAGTCTTGACCGTCGAGTTTTAGACTCCGGAATTCGATCTCGCCGGAGCCTTTGCTGACGCCTGAGCCGATGCCGGTGCGCTGAACGCGGAGGATAGCCGTGCGCAGGAATTCCTTCAGCGCGTTGGGACCGGTGTGGTCCTGGCCGTCGTCGCCGCGGAACTTGCTGAGATTGTCAATATCCCAAACTTGCAGGGCCAACTTGAGGACAAATTCGGAGCCGGCTACGACACGCTCGACCTTACGTGGGTGCAGGGCTTGGCCGGTCTTACGGTCAATCACGTTCTCGGTCTTTAACTCAGTTTCGCCTCCCTTGAGGACAGGAGCGTCCCGAACGATGAGACGCGATGGGCCGAACTTGTGAAATTTGGCTTTATGGGGACCGAAGATACGACAAATCAAACAGTCATCACGAGCGCAGCCGCAAGGTTCGTTGCTCTCCTTTCCCCCGAACTTCCCTTCCCGTTGCTCCATTTCGGAGCGGAGCCTGCCTTTGAGCGTGGAGCCAGGAATGTAGGGCTGAAGTGTAATCGGATGCTTGATACACGTCAGGTCAGTGCCGCCGGTTTGGAGCAAATCATCGCTGCCTCCAATGCGGAGGCCACTCAGACAAACGACGGTACCGGTGATGGTGTGATGCTCGGTCTTTCTCATGGTTTAATTGCGGTCAGATTTTTCCAGATGTAAGGCTCCAAAACCCACTAGGGCCTCAAAATGAGGAAGGAAACCTTGCAAGAAGTCTTGTTCGGAGCGCACCGCCGCAACATTGCGGCGGATGAAATCGTGGAACAGTGGCGGAATCTTGGCTGGACTTTTGCCAGCGGCATCGGCGGCCACGGCGTCGAGCTTGCAGAATTCAGCCTCCAACTGAGACCAGTTGGCTTGGCGCGCCCGCAACCGAGCCTCCAGCGCACGGCAGTGTTGGAAGAAGCGCCGGATTTGGTGCTGATTGAGCTTCGGTTGACTGTGAGCCATCTCTTTGATGAGTGGTTCGACTTTGTCGCGTGAAACATAATCACGCCGCAGGGTGCCACTTGCAGTAAAATAGCCATCCTTAAGGTAATGCAGCCAGACGTTGCCAACAGCTTGCGGCGCTGAGCTGGGTGCCGCAGGAGTAGAGCCGCCAAATGCCTTTTCAAAATGGCGGTTCCCGAACGAGGACTTGTTTTGGTGCTTCATGATTCGTCTGTGGATTTAGAGCGGGTTGCGGTCAAAGCGTGGCGCAGAATTGCCGGCAGCAAGAGCGTTTCAGGTCGGTTGGCAGTATCGAAGTCTTCCAGCAGCGCATTGGCCCAGCGGCGGAGTTCTCCTTTTTCACCAGGGGCATGGTGGGGCGGGAAGTTACGACCGATACGGTAGGCTAGCCTGGCGGTCACCGGCGAGCCGTCGCCGTGATCTCGCGCCTCCGCCAAATCCAAGAAAGCGTGGAGCCAACCGCGAGGCACTACCCCTTGTCTTACCCAATTTGCAATCCGGCGTGCGGTTTTGGTCACCGCAGTGTAGTCGCGCCATTTCCAAACCTGTCCGAAGGCAGAAAATTGGTCTTTGGGTACGCTGGCACCAGCCGCCGTTTCTGATTTGGCCCGATTCAGGAGGCTGTCAGCCTGATCCGCTGCACTGCGAATGGGAAACGTAGGCTTGATGAGCGCAAGGCCTCCGCTTAACGTGAGTGCATCTTTGGCGAAGGTCGTGGCGAAAGCTTGTTGTACATGCCCAGCGAAGTCGAAAGCTACGTTCCAGGGGCCCACCAGTAGGAGATCGTCCCCGCCCGAAAAAATCATGTAGAGGGAATTCCACGGCGGGCGATCGAGCAGATTGTCCACCTGACGGGCAAAGAAGTCGTCGAGACGTTCGCTTAGGCATTTCAAACCATCAAAGTTAGGAGAATTCTGGACGGAATTTCTGAAGGAAGCTCCGAGATTGTCGGCATCCATCTTCAACACGCCGAGCAAGGGAGTGCCGTCCGCTTGAATGGCCAGGTCTTTGAACTCGACCGGTTGGCCGGCGGAATTGCGCGGCACATGCCGGGCGAGGCGACGTGCTACGATACGCGTGTCGGTCACTGGATAGTGTCCAGAGAGGGCAAACACGTGGCGAGCATCTGCAGAGGGACGGTCGGTGGCGCTGATGCGAACACCGAAGCCGGCTATTTGAGCTGTGCCTGCCACAGGTTGTGTCAGAAGCTCCAGCCAACGTGCGGTGGGAAGCCGCCGGCCGAGTTCGGCATCGTGGAAACAGCGGTCGCAAAGCAGGCTGGAATAGCCGTCATCGTCCTGCTCGCGGTGCCGTCCCGGCCGGCGACGACACAGATCGCATGGTGGCAAAAGTGGCGGTAGCACGAGACTGGAGCCCCACCTCCCCTGCTCGTGAAGCAGGTGTTTCCAAGCTTGCCATTTTGCGCGTTGCAAGACCTGCTGTGCTTCGTCGTAGGCCGGGACAAGAGGTTGACCTGGGGCAACCTCCGCAATCGAAATGGTCAGGCGAAGTGTCGCGCCTGTTTCCTCAAAAAGCCATTTCGAGACTTCCAAGGTCACGCGGTCTGCGGCATTGCGAGACGATTCGTCGAGTCTTGGTCCTGCTATTAGGAACTTGCCTGCCGCGCTGAAAATCAAGTTGGCCCGAGACCAAGCCACTGCATCCAGCAAGCGCAGGGCGGCCGATTCTGCCAGCAAAGAGATAAAAAATGATCGCGCCCGCAACTGCCGAGCCTGGCCGCCACCTTCCAAGGCTACGTCGAACAAGAAGTCCTGCAGGCCAGAAAGACTCCCGAGTAGAATGGTCTGACAAGCGTGCATCGTTTCAGGTGGCATAGTGCTGATTTAGCCGGTCGGCGGCCAACGTCAGGACGTCCGTGGACGTATCTTCGAGGACTACGGCAAAACGAGGAAACCAATTGTCCTTTCCGTAGGTGCCGATGACGGTTTGCTGGTTCTTCTCGGGCGCCACACGAAAGGTCAAACCTGTGCGGCCACCGGACGCATTGGGCAGCGTGTGACAAGTGGTGATGAAGTCGTTTTCCCGCCACACCCTCTGCACAGTCTCTTTGAATCCTGTCGGATAGTGATGGTCGTTGCCAAACGTCGGCTCTTTTCTTTTAGGCGCAGGTCTGAGTTCCAGACGACGACCACGACTCAAGCGGAACCCGATGAGGTAAATCTGGCCGATGGCGTTCAGTTCATAGAGCTTCGTTCCGTCCACGACCTCCTCGTTGACGAACACAAGCAGCCGAGGGTCGGAATTCCGCAAGTCGGTTTCGGTGAGGGTAGCGTTACGTTCCAACGCCACCAGGAGATCGGCGTGAGTTCCAAGCAGACTGTAGTCAAGCGACACTGGCAGAGGTGGAAACGAGATCGTCTCGTTGAACCGCTCGTGTTTGTAGAAGATCGGTATGCCGAGCGCTTGCCCAAGTACGACTGCGACAGCGATTTGCGCCTTGTAGCCGCCAGTCGCGTCGATGGCCACATACTCCGCCCCCCCGGCCCGCTGGATGTACTCGCCTAGCTGGCGGACGAGGTTGCGGAGTCCGTGGTTTTTGAAATCGCGCGGTCGGGAGTCTTGAAGCTGGGGCACGACTACGGGTGCCTCCGTCTGAAGGGCCAGATCTTCGCGTGACTCAACATGATGCCTGAGTGTTTCACCTGTGTTGCGTCCGTCCTCGGTGTCCGAAACAAAAAACACAACGCGGCTAAGGGCTAGGTCTGGGTGTCGCCGTAGATGGGCAATGGTATTGACCTCGGCACCGCAGAGTCTGTCGGCTGGATCAAGTTGTGATAGCTGATGGCCGAGCCGCGGCCAATGGCGAGCCTCGAAGGCATCCTTGAATTGAGTCGTATCAAACGAAGGCGGCTGTTCGACGTTATAGCGGGTGAGATTGCGGAGATTTGCGAATAGACTGGTTCCCACAGTGCAGAGCAGCGTATGAGGTTTGCATTTCATTGCGTTGCTTGTCTCAATCACGAAGTTCGTTCGTGGCTTTGCCGCCAACGTTACCACGAAGCCGTTTACTGAACCGAAGTGGAGACGGAAGGTACCACTCATTGAGCGAGGAGAGTTTCGGGAGCGTTACCTCCGCATGCGGCGCAAACGCCACGAGCAGATCAATGTCGTCCGCCTTTCCGGGGGTTCCGCACGTGGCAGAACCGAAAAGCTCCAGAAGCCAAATTTCCGGATGGCGCTGCGCGAAGCCTCGAAGCGTGGATTCAAGCGGAAGCATATTGGACTGGGGTGGGGAGCCGAATAATCTCGGATTGATCGGAAGATTGCAAAACAATCGCTTCCAGGAGTCGAAATTCGCGGCGGCGAATTGGGAAGAGGATGGCCGCTGCAGTGCGGCGAGCGATGTCGCCAGTGACAGGAAGCGTGCGGACGAGTGGGCTTTTGCCGGAGGCACGAAGGCGGCGCGCGGCGAGTTCGCTGGCGGCGACGCCGTCGCCGGCGATGGCGCGGTGCAGAATGGCGGGGACAAGCGGGATGGCGTCCTCCTCTTCGCCCTTGTTCGCCCGGCGGAAGCAGAGGCGGAGCAAGGCGTAGAAGGAGGATGGGATGGCGCGATGGGCGTCCTCTTCGGCTGGAGTACCGCTTTCAGGCGGATTGGATTTCAGCCCGCTCGCGTGGTCTGCGACTTCGGCTTGGTCCTCCGCGCTGGCAGCGATGGTTCCGGCTGAAGGCGGGACTCCGAACGGGGTCCGCTGGGTGCGTTCCTCGCGGACGAGGCGTTCCCAATCCAAGAGTGAGAGGCCCCAGATGAGGTCGGCAAGGAGGGCGTCATTGGTGCGGCCTTCGATGAATTCCGTGAGGTCGGCGAGCGAAGCGGAGCGGGGCGACCAATCGGGCCAGCCTCGAGGGCCGGATTTTTCCACGCGCACGAGCCGGCGGGCGAGGATGGCATTGAGAGTATCGGTCAGATCACCGTCGTGCCAGGTGACGTCGTTGCCGGGTTGGGCAGCCCAATTCACCCAAGTGCGGTCCCGGGTCGAAACCACGTCAAGGGGTTCGAGATGTTGGCGGAACAAGAGGGTTTCTTTGCCCAACCAGGCCCGCATTCCGGCAACAGATTGTGCGAGGCGGAACTCGATCGAGCCATCATCGGCCTTGGTCAGCCAGTCCGGACGCAATCCCTGCAGCGGGCGCAGGTAGGCTCCCGTCGTCCATTTGAAGCTGCGGGCGAGCGCGCGTTCCGCGGCGCCGAGGGCGGCGAGCACGGACTGGAGGCGACTCGGGGAGTCGTCGCGGCAAAGTTCGACCATGCGGCGTTCAAGCTGGTTCAGGGCGCTGGCAACGGAGGCGGGCGGTTCGGGATTGGCTCGCGGGCCGGCTTTTTGGCGGAGGTATTTGTGCCATTGCTCGATGTCGGCGAGCAGGTCGGCGCGCGCGTTGGGACGCACGGTCACCCGCTCCAACGGGGTGGCGAAATAGGCGAGGCCATTGCGGACTTGAAAGCCGTATCGTTGGAAGGCGGCGATGCCGCGATCCACGCCAAGCGTCACCGCGGCCTGGGCGAAGTCCACGCCGGTGCGCGCGGCACAGCCGCGGACTTGGGCACGGCCCTCGCTGAAAATGAGGCGGAGCTCCGGCAGCGATACGAGCTGGGTCCACAGCGGCATCCACATTTCGCAGCGAGCCTCCGCCTCGTCGGCGCCCGCGGCGCTGGCGTAGCCGACACCGGCCTGTCGCACACAGAATGGGTAGATCAAAGAGTCGTCGTCAGCGCTCTCCAGCCGCTTCACTGAAGCGGCGGCAAAGAGCAGGGCTCCCTCCATCATCAGGATGAAGTCCCAGGGATTCACCGCGGAGGGCGCGTCGAATCCCGATGTGGCATTGGCGCCGCCGGCCGCGCCGGGAAAGAACTGCCCGACGGGGGCTTTGGTAGTCAGTCCGGGGGCGGCCCGGCCGAAGAGCGCTGCGCGCAGCCACTGCTCGGATTCCGCCGTGGGTTCTCCAGTGTCTGGCTCCAGCACTTCGGTAAGGCGCTGCATGAAATTGTTGGTGAATTCCAGCCGCCCGTCGTTTCCGCCCGTGCCCAGCAACGGGGGGAACTTGGGCCCGTCCTGCCCCAGCACGAGGACGGCGTCGAGCCAGTTGAGCGTCTCTTCGGGGAAGGTGTTGCGGCAGCTTTGGAGCAGGAGCGCTTTGGCATCGCCGTCCGGTTTGGCCTCAAGGTTCAGGGTCCGCAACTGGCGTCGCGCCTCGGCAATCCCGTCGCGATATGCCGCTAATCGGACGGTGGTGCTGTGCTCGATGGCGGCCAGCGCTTGGTCGTTGTCCTTCGGAAAGAATCCACTGCCGCCATTCCAGGGCGCGAGCACGGGTGACGGGCGATAGGCACGGGAGAAGAAGTCAACCAGGTCGTCCGCGGTGACCGAGGTGTGCAACTGGAAGAGATCGCTTTGCCACGCGGCCTTGAGGGTGGGGTCCAATTGCTCGGTGACAAGCCGCAGGACGCCGAGGGCCTTCAGGTAGTGGGCGAGCGGAACAGGGGCGCAGCCGTGGAGTGGTTTGGATTCAGTCATGGCGACGGGTCAGTTGGGGGGGGGTATCGAAGTTTCCTCCATCGGCTGGTTCGTTGTTGGATGGCTTAACCAGTTGCTGTGAAACCTTGGGCTCGTCGTCGTCCGGTTCGCATATCGCGAGGCTGGCATATGGATTCTCCATCCGGCGAATCCATATCCGCTGTTCATCCGAGAACTGCCTCCCTGTTTCCATTGACCCAGAGTGTTCACGGCAGAATTTTTGTTTTCAAAATTTTCTGGCATCTCATCCCGTAAAACAAAATAATCAAAGCGCGTTGCCTCCGCGTCCATCTTGGCGCGGCCCCTTTGAAGCACGGGCTGAGAAGCCAGTGAACAACGCCTGAGTTTTCCATTCCGCGCTCCTCAGGGCGCGGCCCCGTTTCGCCCCTGTGCGCTTCAAAAGCGTGCCGGGCGAGCAGCGCAATCGCCAAATTGACAAGATCCTACGCGACAGAGACGAAGAACCACAGGTTCTCTTTGCGGCGGCTACCCAGCGGCGGCGAGCGTGACCCGCTCGTCGCCGGCCTTCATTCCTTCCGGCAGATAGCCCTCCCAAGCCCCGCGCAACTCGTCCACCTGCAGTTCGATGGTGGCATGGGCGGGCGCCCGGTCGGCTAGAGATTCGACGAAAAGAAAGTCCGGCCCCATTTGCGCGATCCGGAAGCTCGTGCCGTTGAGCAGGAGCCGCATCCGTACCAACGCAGAGTGTCCGCCGTGGGAACTGGAAGCTTTCATGCCACGCGAGCTTGATCGAATCGTCCGCCTCTCCGCGAGTTGGGATCGGTTGGTGGTCGAAAAATTGTTCGGCGGGGGCGTCCACGTGCTCGATGTAGATCCCGGCAATGTAACGTCCGCAGATTGAGCTGCTCATCGCTCTCGCTGAGCAGGATGAAGCGGAGTCCGAGAGTGGGGATGTAGGCATAGTGGTCAGTCGGTCTGGGCTTCGGCGAAGCGGGTTTTCCAAATGGTGACGAGCGGTTGCCAGTCGCGGCGGTCGGCGGCTTCGAGGGCGGCGAAGTAGCGGATGCGGGCGTCCTCGTTTTCTGGAGCCAAATCCACCAACGGAAGGTCGAGACGGCGCAGGATCTCGGCAAGGAAGACGCGGACGGTGCGGCCATTGAAGTCGAGGAAGGGATGGATGCTGAGGAAGCGTCCTTCCGCAAAGGCCAGCAATTCGAGGGTGAGTTCGATGTCGTCGGCTGCCGCGTTCGCCCAGCGCGCCTGAAGGTCGAGCGCAAAGTCGCGCATCAGCACGGGAATCTGCTGCGGCAGCGGCGGAGTGAGCGGACCGACAGTGACTTCAACAGTCCTCCATCTCCCTGCCCAGTCGGGTGTGAGGTCGCCGCAGATGCGGTGGTGAAATTCGCAAACGAGGCTGTCGCCGATGACTCGTGAGTCGAAGTCCTCCCGTTGCACGGCCTCTTCCAACCGCTGGACGCGCTCGGCGAGGAGCGGCGCTAGTTGAGAGTAGCTAAGGACGCCGAGAGTCGTTTCAATAAAGCGGGTGGCTCGGTCTGGGCGTGTATCGCGCGGAGCGATTCGAGGTCCACCGGCTCCCGCTCGAACGCCATGCTGCGGGCTACATTCAGGGGAATCGCCTCCCAGCGAATCTGGAGCTTCCGCTCCGCCGGGAGCGCCCGCCAGCGCCGGACGTTTTCCTGCCAGTTCATGGGGGGAATCATCTTGGGATTTCGGCGAGGCATCAAGGGGTGATAATTCCTCAATGGCCCGCGTGAAGGCCGTCTGTTCTTCGGCGGTCGCAGTTCCGGCCACGATATGACCAGCGAGGCTTCGCAGGACAGCGGCTCGATCCGGCGGCAGCGCGAGGCCGACAATCACCCGCCGGATCACAGCCACGAAGGTGTTGCCGTTGTAGTTGCAGAAGGGCGCCAGACGATGGCAGTGGCGGCAGAGGTCCGTGGCTTCGGCCAATGTCATCTCGGTTTGATGAAGCGAATTCCAGAGTTGCCGGGTGGGTTCGTAGCCGTCGCTTGTGGGTTGATGCAGCGCGCCGCTGGGCAGACAGATCTGGCGGTTCGTTTCCACGATGACCGGCCAGGTGAAGGGTCCAAGCCAGGCTCGTTTCATGGGGCATCATCCGGTGGCCGTTGTTCTCGTGCCTGCCGGATTTCGTTCACCGTGTCGGCAGCGTAGTGGCCTTGGCCCGTCTGCTTGTAGAGCGGTTCCGGTTTGAACCTGGCCTGGATGCTCAGGCCGTCCGCGACCAGATCGGCGACCAGCGACTGTTGATCGGCCGACAAGGCCGGCTGTCCATAAGCCAAGGGTTCTTCGCGTAAGATCAGGCCGGGTGAAACATCATGCGCGGTGTTCGATCCCACGCTTCCCGCGGGAATTCGCGAAGCGCGGGCGTCGGCCGCGCGGAGGAGGGTTTCGAGAAAGGCGAGACGGAACGGTCCCAGCCGGTCGCGCAGAGCAACGGTGCGCGCCAGCCACGATGGACCCTGCGGACCGTCCCCCATCTTCATAAAGCTGAGGTCGAGTTGGATCTCGGGGGTCGTCATCCCGTTCAGCGTCACGGGCTGTAGCTTCTCGCCCTGCCAGATTCCACGCGCGAACAGGCGGTCCGAGCCATCGGGCATGGGTTGATCCGGTGGGGTTTCGTTGGGAAGCGAGCGGATGGAAAGGCGGACCTTGCCGTGATGGGCGGCGATCAGGTAGCCGACGAGATCGCGCTCCGGGATGTCTTGTGGGCCGGCCAACAGCCAGGCGATGGCAGAGGCCAGTTCGTGGCGGAATCCGCTGCGGCAACGACCGCCCCGATGTTCGGATTTCGCCCACAACACGCCTTCCCGCGCGGGATCTCCCTTGCGGAGCATGGTCTGGAACTCGTCATGAGCCTTGCCCAGATCGTGCCACAATGCCCCGTGGTGAAGGACGTTCTCGAAGCCGGGCGCAATCGCCGCGGCCAGGGCGTCGGTGGCGGCGACCACGGACCGGGTGTGTTCAACCAGGGTCTGCCAGGAACGTGCGAAGGTGTCGGGATCGCGGCTGTAGCCCTCGGCGGCTTCCGTCGTGGCCGGAGGAAGCGGCGATGGGATGTCCTTAGGATCACCGGTCCATCCCGTCGCGTCGGCGTAGCCGCCGGATTGGACGTCCACAAGATAAAGCCCGCCCGCCATGGCCCGATGGGTGGATTGCCAGGCTTCGTCGAGAGGATTCCAGCGCCACGCGCGGGGCTTCTTGGCGAGGAACTTCACCGCATCGCCGATGGCCACACGGCAGAGTTCCTGACGCTGGGGATCCGGTTCATCGGGGTACGGAGCCTCGCCTTCGACGCGTCTCCAGAAGAACTGTACGTCGTTGTCGTCGCCGTCACGGATGTAGCGGGAAATGTCCAGATCCTGGCCGCAGAGATCGGGCGTGGTGTCGAAGAGGTCCACGAGGTCGCGGCGGCGGAGAACCGGGCGAATGATCCTGTCCTCCGGGACAGTGACTCCGCGCAGGGTCTGCGCGCTAGCGTCGGTGATCGAGGTGAGAGCATCGCGGGTCTTGTCGAGTTCCGCCTTGGTGTAGGGGAGCCGGAGGTCGTCTTTCTCGTCCTTCAGCGCGATGTCCACCCACAGCACCTCCGCATACGGGGCGTCGGCGTAGCGGTTGCAGCGGCCCATCCGTTGGACCAGCGAGGACCATGGGGCGAGTTCGGTGATGAGCAGGCGCGCGGAGACATCCACGCCCGCCTCGACAGCCTGGGTGGCGATCACGATGCGGTCGCCTTCGCCGAAGAGCAATTGTGTGTGCCGCTCGCGGTCCACCGGCCGGAACCGCGAGTGGATGAGGGCGACCCGGTCCGGGGCGTACAGCGGCCTTTTGCCCGTCGCCAGCGCCTCATAAATCTCTCGGGCCCGCGAAACGCGGTTCACGACGACGAGGGTGAAGGTGCCGGATTGGTGGCGATCCTTGATGAAGGCGGCGACTTGCTTTGCGTAACCGGCCTTCGTCGTGGCGTTGAGGACAATGGGTGCGGGCGAGAGCTTTTTCGCGGCCGTGACGAGTTCTCTCGGCCTCCCGCTCGACTGTTCCGCTTGGCTGAGTTTTTCGGTAAGCCAGCCGTCGGCGGGCGTCGGATGATCCACCGTGGCGAGGCGCGTTGGCTCCAGTGTGGCGCTCATCCACCACGTGGGACACGCGCCCAAGGTCGGCATTTTTGCATCGTGCCGGAAGCCGTCGAGTTGCGCGCTGGTCTCAACGCCTACCCCCATGAGTTGCATCTCGTCCATCACCCACAGGCAGTCGTTGTTGAGCAGCCCGAAGTGCATGGGCCAGCGGTAGCGGCTCATGCCGTAGCCGCGATTCAACGCGCGGCTCAGCAGCATGTCCTGGGTGCCAATGAGGATGGCGTTTTCCTCCGGGTAGATGTCCCACTCGCCCGCGTCTTCGCCGCCTATGAGGATGTGGACGCCGACTTTTCCAGCGCGAGGAGTGCCCGGCTTCCATTCGAGATCACCAGCCTGATCGAGCCATGCGCTGACGTTCTCGGCTGTCTGCTCCACCAGCGTCCGCATCGGCAGACAATAAACGAGGCGGCGGGGCCAGGCGGAGAGAGGGTCTGGGGGCTGGGATCTGGGGGCTGGAGGGCGGTTTTGAGGTCCTGGGGCAGGGGAGTGATGGACGCGGTTCCAGAGCCAGGCGAGGACGACGGCGGCGGTTTTGCCCAGGCCGGTGGGGATGTTGATCAGCCGGGACTGGCAAGGGGTGCCGTGCGCAAGCCACGTCTCTTCGGTTTCGCCGGGCCTCTTCTCACCGCAAGCCAGTCGCTTCTGGTATTCGTATGGCCCGGGAGTGTGGCCAGTGGCCTGCGTGAAAAATTCGGCGAAGTTCATGGCTTGGGCGGAAGGATGCTGGGAAGGGTGGGACAATGGCGGACCGGGGCGAACCAAAATTTTTGGGCCTTCCGCTTTGAGGCGGGCCGCGGGAAGGTCGGCCGGCAATGCTCACCACGTTGCGCATCCGAAATCTGGCGCTGGTCGCCGATCTGACGCTGGAGTTCGAGGCGGGACTGAACGTGCTCACGGGCGAGACCGGGGCCGGGAAGTCGGTCATCCTCGGGGCGCTGAACCTGGTGCTGGGCCAGCGCGCCGACCGCTCGCTGCTGCGCGCCGGAGCGGATGCCTGCACGGTGGAGGCGGTGTTCGAGGTGCCCGGACTTCAGGGAACACTGGACGCGTTTTTATCCGACAGCGGACTGGAGCCGGGCGAGTCGGGCCAGTTGCTGCTCAAGCGCACGTTCACGGCCGCAGGCGCCAACCGCCAGTTTGTCAACGGATCCCCCACCACTCTGGATCGCCTGGCAACCCTCGGCGACTGGCTGGTGGACCTCCACGGTCCGCACGAGCACCAGTCGCTCCTGCAGCCAGCACGTCAGCTGGCGATTCTGGATGCATTCGGCGGCCTGGCGGAGCGGGTTGAGGCGTTCGGGGAACTGGTGCGGCGCCGCGCGGCGCTGGACGCGGCGCTGCAGGCGCTGGTGGTGGATGAGCGAAGCTACGCCCAGCAGCTCGATCTGCTGCGTTTTCAGGTCCAGGAAATCGAGGCAGCGCGGCTGGAGGCGTCCGAGGAGAACACGCTGGAAGCCGAACACCAGCGGGCGGGCAATGCCGCGCGGTTGCGGGAGCTGACCGAGGGGGCGCTGCACCGGCTCAGTGAAAGCGAGGACTCCGCCCTGGCCGCGCTGGAGGCGTTGGGACGGTCGCTCCAGGAATTGGTCCGCATGGATCCCGGGGCTTCCGCGCTGGGGGAGTGCCATGCCCAAGCCTTGGAGAACCTTCGCGAGCTTCAGGCGGCGTTGTCGCGATATGCGGGCCGCGTCGAGGTGGATCCGGAACGTCTCCAGCAGCTCGAGGAACGTTTGAATCTGGTCCAGGGCCTCCGCCGGAAGTATGGGGCCACGATCCCGGCGATCCTGGCCTTCGGAGCCGAGGCGCGCGAACGCCTGGCCGCCCTGGAGGGGCGCGACGGGGAGGTGGCCCGGTTGGAGGCGGATGCCGCCCGGCTGGATCAGGAGATGGCCGCCGCGGGCCAGGCGTTGCGTGCGGCGCGGCAGAAGGTCATTCCCAAACTGACCCAGGCGGTCCGGCGCGAATTGTCGGATCTGGGATTCGCTCGTTCCCACTTCGACGTGGCGCTGCATCCGCTGTCCCGGCCCGCGGCCACCGGGGCCGATGCCTGCGAATTCCTGTTCGCACCTAATCCCGGCGAACCGGCGCATCCGCTCCGGGCGATCGCCTCCAGCGGCGAGCTGGCGCGGGTCATGCTGGCGCTGAAGACGGTGCTGGCGGATGAGGATGCCGTGCCGGTGCTGGTGTTTGACGAAGTGGACGCCAATGTCGGCGGCGAGACGGCCCGCGCGGTGGGCGAGAAGATGCGGCGGATCGCGCGGCGGCATCAGGTGCTGTGCATCACTCACCTGGCGCCGGTGGCGGCCGCAGGCGCGGTGCATTTCCTGGTGAGCAAGGAGGTGCGGGAGGGCCGCACCGAGTCGCGGGTGGAGCGGCTCGACGAGGGGGCCCGCGTCGAGGAGTTGGCCCGCATGCTGGGCGGAGTCTCCGCCGCGGCCCGGCGCCACGCCGAGGAGCTTCTCGGAGAGCGATCCTGAGCCTAACTCCGAGTGAACGCGCCAACCGTCGGATCGGCAGTGCGGGGCGGCACCCGTTCGCAGCCTCGCGCAGTCGTCAAGCGCAGTCCCGGGCATGGGTTCCTCGCCCCTCCACTTTCATCGTTCATCCTTTCGCCGGGGCATAGAGCTCGTTGGAAACTTGCCCTGGCGGGATTGGGGCGAAAACGGGCCGCAGTCATGGAGCCACTACAGTCGTGATGCGGTAATAGCGCGCGGAGTCTGTCGGTAGGGGAATGCGGATGGAGCCGGGGCCCGGCGCGACGGGGAGAGACACGCCGGACATCACGGTCCATGCCCCGGGGCTGAGGGAGGCGGATTGCTGGAGCGTTCCCAGGGGGTCCGGTCCGACCACCAACTCCAGCTCCAGGCCGGATTCCGTCGTTCGCAGGGACTGGATGCGGGGACGCACGCCTCCGCCGGCGCCGGGAGAACCGCCCGCCACACGGCTGGGGCGCCACGACGTTCGGGAGCCTGCGGGAAGATCCACGGCCAGGAGTTCGAGACTGAATCCGCCCCCGTCGGTGGAGGGAAATGCCTCCACTTCGTAGCGGAAATCTTCGATCTCCTCATTGGCGGAATCCACGAGACGCAGCCGCTCTCCGGCGTTGTCGAGGCGTCCGGAGAAGGGGCCGACCACGCGACGTCCGGCGCCATAGCGGGCGGCAAACACCGCCGGGTTTCGCGCCACCACCAGGGTCTCTCCGGCGGGCAGGGGACCGGTGGTGAGGGCGCCGAGGTCCGCGGCGATGCCTTCCACGAATCGGACGCCGGCCAAGTCCACAGGCACACTCCCGATGTTCTCCAGTTCGACGAATTCCAGTTCCTCGTCGTCCGCGCCGCCCACCGTGTCCGGTGCCGGATGATAGTGGATCTCGGTGATTCGGAGGCTGGCTTGGGCCGGACTCGGAGCGGGCGGGTAGGTTTTGGCCGCCACCCATCGGCCAGTAGCATCGTGCAACACGAGGGTCTCGCCGCGGGCCGAGAGTTGGCCACGATAGGGGCCGTGGACAAACAGGCCCTGGCCGCCGCGGGGACCGGTGGCGCGGGCGCGAAAGGCGGCGGGCGCGGGAGACAGGTAGAGCGCCGACTCCGGCGGGATCACGGTGCCGCCCGGGAAGGCATGCTCGATGGCGCCGCTGACCGTCCAATCGGAGATGTCCACCGCGACGTCGTGCGGGTTCACCAGTTGCACGTATTCCTCCTCCTGGTTGCGGGACGCCGGATTGACGTCGAGGTCGCCAAAACTCAGCGAGATCCCGGGGTCCTGCGGCAGCGGAATGCCGGCGCGTTGTGAGTTGGCGAGACCGACGGTACGGATGGTGTTGGTGATGCTGTGGGTGACGAAGAGGTGGCGGCGGCGCGGAGTGAGGAATTGGTTCTGCAACGCCGTGACCCCGTTGGTCAGCCAGAGATTGGCTCCGAAGCCGTACGGCCCGCAGCCCACGGGCCAGCCCCATTTCGAGCGATCGAGGAAGGCCTCCGCCCAGAAGGCGTTGGTCATGCCGCGGATGTGTCCCTCGATGAGGCCCGACTCCGGCGAAGTCCCCGGCGGCTGGAGGAACCGGTCCATGAGCGTGCGCATCCGGCGCAGCAGCATGTCGCGCGTTTCGGGCACCTGCATGACGGCGTCGTAGAAGCGGTTGTAGGCGCCGAACGGGCCGCCGGCCTGGATGTTTCGGGAGTTGCCGTACAGGGGATGGCTCTTGAAGGAGTCGCTGGTGGCCTGGACGGTGCCGCTGCCGTAGATCTGTCCCCAGGACAGATTCATGTCGAAGGGGATGATCCTCCATTCCCGATCCCCGTTGGTATCCCGGTACAGCGTCATGTTGGCCCAGATGTCGTCCTCCTCCTGCACGATCCGGGCGACCGCCATGTAGTTGATCACCTGTGGCAGATCCACGCGGTCGAAGATCTCGACCCTCCGTTCCGCCAGCGGGTGTCCCGGGCCGATGGCCGTCACGAAGTCCACGTAGTCCTCCGTGCCCTCGTCGGTGCGGGTGAGCTTCTGGAAGCCGCCGGTGCTGCTGCCGTCAGGAATGGCGACCCCGACGGCCTTGTAGAGGGCGCCGTTGGGATCCAGTTCGAAGCGCCGCAATTGCTCGTCGCCCAGCACGTCGGAGTGATAGGCCAGTTGGTAGAATGTCCCGTTCATCTGGAGCCGGACCGGGTCGTAATAGGGCGCGTGCAAACCGGCTTGTTGCGCCAGCCAGAAGGAGAGGTGCTGGCGGAGGTAGGCAGGATCCGCGTAGTCGGCCATGAACGAGGTCCGGCGCAGGCGGAGGTCGGCGCCGGGCGGAAGGAACAGGTGGTCGCGCGGGAACTCGACCCGGTGGGACTTCTTGTTGCAGGCGGCCGTTGTGTTGCCCCGGACCTCCATCCGCACGTTGTCATAGAGCTCGCCGTTGAAGAACACCGCGACCCGGCCGCCGACCTCGCCATCAATCCGCGGCAGTTCCGCCGGCGCGACAAACAAGTGCACGATGGGCAGTTGGCTGGAGACGGTGGGATCGGCGACGACGGTGCCGCGGTACTCCTCCGAGGCCAGCGGATCCAGATGAAGCGGGATCCGGAACGAATGGCCCTCGAGATCGGCGGCGGAAACCGCATAGCGGATCATCTGTCCCGGACGACCGGCCCCAGCCGGAATGGCGGCGCCGTAGATGCCGTCCCCGGCCCGCCCGTCGCCCTGGGCGCCATCGTCGCGCATGGGAATCTGCACCTCTTCGCCAAACTGGATCCGGTAGGTGAGGGTCACTTCCCCGACCGGCGCAAAGGTCTCGCGGATCCGCGCGGTGACCACCAGGGGTTGGGTGGCGGTGGGCACGGTGGGGGTGTGGATCACGGACTCCACCAGGGGTCCAAGCGCGGCAACGCCATCGCCGTTGGCGCGACCCGGAGTGGGTTCCGTGAGGTAACCGGTTTCGGGAACCGTCCCTCCCGCGGGCCGCGCCTCGATGCGGGTGCCGATCAGGAAGTCGCTGCTGCCCAGGGCGGCGTTCATTCCCTGGATCGCCAGCACGTTGCGGCCGGAGCGGACCACGGACGAGGAGATCGGAACCGTGGACGGTACCAGCGCATCGGCATCCGGATGATTTCCGTTCGCCGTGGAATTCCAAAGCGGCGCGGCCGGGGCATTGCGAATGCCGATGCGCTGGCCGTTCAGCCACGCGACAAAGCCGTCGTCGTATTGGATCCGCAGGCGCCAGTCCGAAAAGGAAGCCGGGTCCTCCACGAGGAACTCCTGCCGCAGGTAGCAGGTGGTGTTGCGGCCTCGCATCAATGAGGAGACGTCGTTTCGGATCAGCGCGGCGTAGTTTTCAGGGCTGTCCTCGAAACCGGTCGGATTTCGTCCACTGCTCCAGGCGCCATCATTGAACGCCGGTTGGATCCACTCGTTCCCCAGGCCGGCGTCCGACGGCACCCATACCCGTACGGCGGCATCGTCCCTGAGCAATGTCGCGAAGACCCCGCCGTCCAGGCGGCCGAAGGCGACGTTGTCCAGTTGCGGGCGGACCGGATCATTGAGGCGCGACGCCACGGTGAGGCCGTCCGGACGCACCAGCAGCACGGTTTCGCCCTCGGTGGACAACTGAAAGTTAGTGTGGAGATATCCGGCTGGATCGCGGGTGTTGCGTCCGGAGGCAAAGACGACGAGATACGCGCCGGGCCCGATGGATTCGGAGGGAAACGTCCAGCGCGTGGGCCGGGACGGATCGTCGGTCAGGTGCCATCCGGTCAGATCCACCGCTGTGGACCCCGAATTGTGGAGTTCGATCCAATCGGGCGTCTCATTCCAGCCGTCGCGAAACCCGCCCCGGTTGGCCGCCAGCATTTCCGAGAGAACGACCTCGGCCCGGGCCGCGGGGATGCCGGCGAGCAGCAGGAACACAAGGACGGAGACGACTGAAGCGCGGGAACTCACCGGGCGAAGCTTCGGGAATTTGACGACGGGTCAAGCGGAGACCCTGCCGATCCCTGATAGGGACGGGCTCCGGCACGTCCGTGACTTCCCCCGCAGCGCGCGTGGAGTGGCCGCGGGGAACGTGGGGAGCTTCTGGCGCGTGGGGGGCTTCCCGCGATCCCCGTCGTTTGTGCTGGGACGCAGCGGATCTGAATGGGGTCGCGGATGGAACGCGCCCCTACCAGGTCCTTGGTAGGGACGGGCTCCTGCACGTCCGTGACTTCCCCCGCAGCGCGCGTGGAGTGGCCGCGGGGAACGTGGGGAGCTTCTGGCGCGTGGGGCTTCCCGCGATCCCCGTCGTTTGTGCTGGGACGCAGCGGATCTGAATGGGGTCGCGGATGGAACGCGCGCCTACCAGGTCCTTGGTAGGGACGGGCTCCTGCACGTCCGTGACTTCCCCCGCAGCGCGCGTGGAGTGGCCGCGGGGAACGTGGGGAGCTTCTGGCGCGTGGGGGCTTCCCGCGATCCCCGTCGTTCGTGCTGAAACGCAGCGGATCTGAATGGGGTCGCGGATGGAACGCGCCCCTACCGAGGATGGGTAGGGGCGGGCTTTCGCACGTCTGTGACTTCCTTTGCTGCGCGTGTGGAGGCGATCCCGGCGAGCGCGAGGGCCAGGCAGAGGGCGGCGAAGAGGTCGCCGTAGTGATGGTAGAGCGTTAGCGGACGGGGTTGTCCGGCAAGCCGGAGCGGGACGCGCACGAGGTCCACGCCGGAGGCATACACGGATCCGGAGGGGGATCGCAGCAGGTCGTGCAGGCCGCCGCGCGAATCCACCCAGCAGGTCAGTCCGTTGTTGGCGCAGCGCACCAGCGGCAGTCCGTTTTCCACCGCCCGCAGGACCGCGTTGGCGGTGTGCTGCCATTGGGCGCTGCTTTCTCCGAACCATCCGTTGTTGGTCAGTTCCAGGATGAAGTCGGTGTCTGGCGTGGCGTGCGGACGGGTGTGATGCGGGAACACATCTTCAAAGCAGATCATGGGCGAGGCCGCCACCGGCCGGGATCCAAACGCAAAGCGGGCAGGGCCGCGTCCGGGGGTGAAGCTCGACCCGATCGGGGTCAGCCACTTCATGAAGGGCAGCGTGTCCTCGAAGGGGATGAACTCGCCGAAGATCACCAGGCGCTGCTTGTGGTACCGCTCCACGACCTGTCCGGAGGAGTTGACCAGGATGGCGGCGTTGTAGTGTTCGGGCTTTCCGGCGACCTCCTGTCCATAGGCCGTGCCGAAGATCCAGGAGATCCCGGTTCCCTGAAGCAGTTCCTTCACCCGGGCAAACTGCTCGGCGGTCAGGTCGGGCATGGACCCTTCGGGCCAGATCACGGCGTCCGGACCCGCCGCGACGGCTTCGCGGGTCAGGCCGAGGACCTTTTCAAAGCGCGCGGGATTGGCCGCATCGTCCCAGATCAGGCGCTGCGGAATGCTGGGCTGCACCAACGCCAGGGTGGTGAATTCCCCGGAAGGCGTTGTCTGGATCACCCGGCGCAGGCCGAAGCCGGCCAGGATCAGCAGGACCAGCACGGGGATTCGGAGCGCGGCGGTCCAGGCGAGGCGGCGCTCCGGACGGAACACGAGGATGGCCAGCGCCCCGGCCAGCGCGGCGGAGATCCAGCACAGGACGAAGGAGATTCCATAGACGCCGGTGACGGCCGCCATCTGGAGCAGCGGGAGGTTCTGCCATTGCGTGATCCCGAAAAGATTCCACGGGAATCCGCCGAGGAAGCGGCACCGGATCAGTTCCAGGGCCACCCACAGCGCGGCAATGACGATCCAAAGGAACTGGCGTCTCCATTCGTCTGTCCGGGCGACGACCGAGGCGGCCTCCGTCCAGGAGGCCTGGGGAGGAATTCGAGCCCAGGAGTGGATCATGCGGGACGCCAGCGCGAGCCAGCATCCGGTGAAGAGGGAACAGTAGGCGCCGAGCGCGAGCCAAGCGGCCACCGCGCCGGTGGGGAAGGGGATGTGCAGCAGCCAGCGCAGGGAGACCAGGTGATGAACCAGGCCCGCGAGGACACCGAGACGGAACGCAGCCCCCGGCTGGAGGTGAAACCCGGCTGCGAGCAACAGTCCAGGGGCAATCCAGGCCAGAAAGGACCATCCGGGCAGCGGAAACGACAGCGCCCACAGGAGGCCTGCGAGCACGGCGGTCAACGGTTCCCGCCATCGCTGCCAGCGGGAAGCCTGGAACCGGTCCGCAGAAATCATGATCAGCGGCGCCGGCTGCCACCCCGTCCGCCCAGGAGTCCACCCAGCAATCCGCGGGCGATTTCGCGCCCGATGGCCCCGGCGACCGCCGTCGTGACCGTCCGGGTCGCGGTCTTGGTGACCATTTCGGTCATGGACATGGGTGGCCGGCCCGGCGCGCGGGGCTTGGGGGTCGCGGTAGGCAGCGGGGGCGGCTGCGGGGCGGGGGCGGGAGCATCCGAAGACCCGCCGCCGAACAGCGACGACCAGAATCCGCGTTTGGGTTCGGACACCGGCGGTGCCGTCTGCTGGGCCGGCGAGGACTGGACCGCGCCGACGAGGCGTTCGTAGGCGGACTCGCGGTCCACTGCCTGTTCATAGACGCCCGCCACCAGCGAAGTTTCCAGAAGCCGGCGGCGATGGTCGCTGGTGATCGGACCCAGCTGCCCGCGCGGCGGGACGATGAAGGCGCGCTCGACCACGGTCGGCTGGCCCCGTTCGTCCAGCAGGCTCACCAGCGCCTCGCCGACGCCCAGTTCCGTGAGCACCGACTCGGTCTTCAGGGCCGGATTTTCGCGAAACGTCTCCGCCGCCGCGCGCACCGCCTTCTGGTCGGCGGGGGTAAACGCCCGCAAGGCGTGCTGCACGCGGTTGCCCAACTGGCCGAGGACCTTTTCGGGAATGTCGCGGGGATTCTGGGTGACAAAATAGACCCCCACGCCCCGGGAGCGGATGAGCCGCACCACCTGCTCGACCTTGTCCAGAAGGGCGTCCGGAATGTCGTTGAACAGCAGATGCGCCTCGTCGAAGAAGAACACCAGCTTCGGCTTGGGGAGGTCGCCCGCCTCCGGGAGGTTTTCGAAAAGCTCCGACAGCATCCAGAGCAGCGCCGTGGCATAGACCTTCGGCGACTGCATCAGCTTCTCGGCGCACAGGATGTTGATCACCCCGCGGCCCTGGGCGTCGGTCTGGAGGAGGTCCTCGAGGTTCAGCGCCGGTTCGCCAAAAAAGCTGGCGGCGCCCTGCGATTCCAGCGCCAGAAGTTGTCGCTGGATGGCGCCGATGCTGGCGGCGGACACGTTGCCGTACTCGGTGGTGAATGCCGATGCGTTTTCCCCGACGTGCTTCAGCACGGCCCGCAAATCCTTGAGGTCGAGCAAGAGCAGCCCGTGTTCGTCGGCGATCCTAAAGACGATGTGCAGCACGCCGGCCTGCGTGTCGTTGAGCTGCAACAGCCGCGCGAGCAGCAGTGGGCCCATCTCCGAAATGGTGGACCGCAGCGGGTGCCCACCCTCGCCAAAGACGTCCCAGAACGTGACCGGAAATCCCGCCGGGGAGTAGTCTGTGAGCCCGAGTTGGCGGACGCGCTCAAGGATCTTGGGATTCTGTCCGCCGGGCTGGCTCACGCCCGCCAGATCCCCCTTCACATCGGCCAGGAACACCGGAACGCCGCGGGCGCTGAATCCCTCGGCGAGCGTCTGGAGTGTGACCGTCTTTCCGGTTCCCGTGGCGCCGGCGACGAGGCCATGTCGGTTGGCCATGGAAGTCAGCAGATGCAATTCGGTCTCACCGGCTTTGGCGATCAGGATGGGATCTGGCATGGCGAAGAAGCGGATGCGCCTGCGAGAATTGGCGTCCGATCCCGGAAATGCAAACCCGGCGGCGCTTGGGCTTCACCGGGGGGATGAGACGCAGCCCCGGGCTGGGGTTTCCAGGTCCTTCAGGCCAGGGCCAAAAACTGAGGGAACTGAGAGGCGCCCTGGTGCGCATACCGATCCAATGGACTTCATCGTTCTTCCTTCCAGCCCCGCCTGGGCTCATAATCGGCGGTCTGTGAACGCACCGGTTCCCTTGGGATTGAAGAAGTCGTTTGGCTTTGGCGACCGCCTGGGCCTGGCCACGCCGGGACATCTGGCCGCGGCCCGCCAGTTCCCCGACTTCGCACCGATCTTTGCGCAGCAGTCCATCCGCGAGATGACCCGCACCCGCCGGACGCCCTCCGAGGTGATGACCGCGGCGCAGACCGCGCTCGATGCCGCCGGCTTCACCGGGACGTGGGGCGCGGATGGCGATCATCTGAAGACGCCGGAGGATGTCGCGGCGGTCGCGGCGGCCGGGTTCTGCTTCTTCACCATTGATCCCAGCGCGCACGTCAACAACGCAGCCGACACCCTGGACGAGCCCGGGCTTCGCGCGGAGGTGGCGCGCCAGGAGTCCGACGGGCTCTACGCGGGGTTTGGATGGCGGGAATACTATCTCGACCGTGTCTTCTCGGTGAGCACCCGGTTCGCTCCGCTGCGGTTTGACGAGGAATCCCTGCTGCGGGCCATGGTCAAGTATGGCCGGGCGACGGCGCACGCGGCGGTCCTGGGCGAGGCGATCGCCCGGGCGTCGGGCGGCCGGGGCGAGATCGAGGTGTCGGTGGACGAGACGGATTCGCCGACCTCGCCGCTCGAGCATCTGTTTTTCGCCCTGGAACTGCAGCGGCGCGGCGTTCCGAATCTGGTGAGCCTGGCGCCGCGCTTTGTCGGGGAGTTTGAAAAGGGAGTGGACTATCGCGGCGATCTCCGGGAGTTCGAACGGCTGCTGGAGATCCATGCGGCCATCGCGCGGTTCGCCGGTCCGTACAAGATCAGCATCCACAGCGGATCCGACAAATTCTCGGCATACCCGGTCATCGGACGCGTCTGCGGCGGACGGCTCCACGTCAAGACCGCGGGCACCAGCTATCTGGAGGCGCTGCGGGTGGTGGCTCGAATGAAGCCCGGGCTGTTTGGCGAAATTGCGGCGTATTGCCGCGGACGCTTTGACACGGATCGCACCAGTTACCACATCTCGACGACCTCGGACCAGGTGGCTTCGCTGCCCCCATTCCGCGGGGCGCCGGACGAGGCGGTCTATCTCGATGAGGTGGCCGGACGCCAGTTGCTGCACGTGACCTTCGGATCGGTGCTCACGGCCGGTGCCGACGCGCAGGGACGGCCGTTCAAGGAGGGCATCCTGGAGGTCTTGCAGGCGAATGCGCCGCTGCATTCGGAGTTGTTGGAGCGCCATTTCGGCAAGCACCTGTCGCTGCTGAAAGCCGGCTGACGACACGCCATGTTCACGCTCACGGAAGTGGCCAAGTCCTACGGGGGGCGGACCCTGTTTGAGGACGTCACGCTGACCATCAACCGCACCGACCGCCTCGGATTGGTGGGGCCCAACGGCGCGGGGAAGTCCACCCTCTTCAAGCTGATCCTGGGACAGGAGGAACCCACCGCCGGGCTCATCACTTCCCAGCGGGGGGCGACCGTCGGATTTCTGCCGCAGGAGAGCGCGCCGGTGGGGGAACAGACGGTCCTGGAGCTGGCGACCAGCCATCTGGAGGACGACGGTTACGGTTCCTTCGACGGTTCGCAGGTGGCCAAGGCGCGGCGGATCCTGAAAGGCCTGTCGTTTCGGGACACGGATCACGATCGTCCCGCCCGGGAACTCAGCGGCGGTTGGGTGATGCGGGCGCACCTGGCCCGTTTGCTGGTGCAGGAGCCCGACCTCCTGATGCTGGACGAGCCCACCAACCATCTCGATCTCGAGACGCTGCTCTGGTTCCAGGAGTACCTGGACACCTATCCGGGCGGCATCGTGCTGATCTCGCACGACCGCGAATTTCTGAATCACCTGGTGACGGGCATTCTCGAGCTGCGCGGCGGCCAGCTCCACGACTACACGGGCAACTTCGATTCGTTCCTGGAACAGCGGGAGGCCCGGGAGCAGCAGCAACTCGCGGCGTTCAAGAACCAGCAGCGGGAGATCGCCCGGCTCCAGGAATTCGCGGACCGTTTCCGGGCCAAGGCGAGCAAGGCCAGCCAGGCGCAGGCCAAGCTCAAGCAGATCGCCCGCATGGAGCGCATCGAGGCCCCCGAGGCCGCGGCGGCCACCGTGGACTTTTCGTTCCCGCAGCCCGAGCCCAGCGGACAACGCGTCATCACCCTCAAGGGCGTGGACTTCGCCTATGGGAATCATGTCGTGTACCGCGGACTCGACTTTCAGGCGGAACGGGGTGACCGCACGGTGCTGGTGGGACCCAACGGCGCGGGAAAATCCACCCTGCTCAAACTACTGGCCGGGGTTTTGACACCGCAGTCAGGCCAGCGCGACACCGGGTTGCGGGTCAAGATCGGTTATTTTTCGCAATACCGCAGCGAGATGCTCGACGCCAGCCGGACCGTGCTGGAGGAGGTCTTCGACACGCCGCGGTTGGTCCGCGAGACCGATGTGCGCGCCCTGCTGGGATGCTTCCTCTTCCGCGAAGACGACGTGAAGAAGCGGGTGCGGGTGCTCAGCGGCGGCGAGAAGAGCCGCCTCGCCCTGGTGAAACTGCTGCTCGATCCCCCCAACTTCCTGCTGATGGACGAGCCCACCACCCATCTGGACATGGGCAGCATTGACGCCGTGATCGCCGCCCTGAGCGAGTTCACGGGCACCCTCATCTTCATCAGCCACGACGTGTATTTCATCCGGGCCCTTGCGACCCGGGTGATCCACGTCCACTCCGGGAAACTGACGCCCTATGCCGGCGGCTATGACTACTATCTGGAGAAATCCAGGGCCGTCTCCGCGCGTGCTGCGCTGACCTCCGGCCTGGCGGATGCCCGGCCGTCCGATCCGGCAAAGACGGCGGCGGTTCCGGCGGCGGTTCCCAAGGACACCCGATCGCAGAAGGAGCGGCGCGAGCAGGCGTCCGAGACCCGCAAGCAACTCGCGGCACAACGGCGTCTGGTCTCCGGCATCGAAGCCGACATCGCCCGACTCGAGGAGCGCCAGGCCGCGCTCACTTCGGAACTCGAGAAGCCCGAGACTTACTCCACTCCGGGCCGCGCCGTGGCCATCAACACCGAGTTGACTCAGATCGCCTCCGAGATCGGCGCGAAGACCACCGCGTGGGAATCCGCCGCGGGGCGGTTGGAGTGGTTGGAGCGAGAATAGGGACGGGCTGCGGTAGGGAGCTGCTGCCGCAGGTCCGTAACTCCCCGTCCGCGCCCCAAGCGCGGACGGCCAGTGCGTGTGGAGTCCCGTCACGGCATCCCGCCGCCACGCGCTGGGACGCACCCTGATCCGCGGCGGCCCTGCCGCGGATGGAAGTCAGGGCTGTGCGGCAGCACAGCCCCACCGTAGCCCCACTCCAATGCTTGCCCCATAGGCCACGTCCCCATCATCCTTTGCCCAATGCTTGGGTGCTCCTACCCAGAGCGGACTGCCTTCGGGCTGGGTATCGCCGCCGTGGCTGTACAAGTCACTCTGGCGCAAGCTCCAACGGCTCCAACAAGGCCTCCACAACCTAGGGCTTCGGTTCTTCAGCCCGCTGAGCCAGGAACCGGCTTCGGTTTCGCCGTGGCCGGCGCCGGCGATGTGAACGGCGATGGTTTTGACGATGTCCTGGTGGGTGGGCTGACGGTGGCCGACGAACGGGGCCAGACCTGGCTTTTTCTGGGCTCCCGTCAGGGGATCCACACGAACGCCGCCTGGTCGGTCCAAGGCCCCCATCCCGGGTCTCAATACGGCATCTGGGTCGCCAGCCTCGGCGACGTCAACGGCGACGGGCTTGCCGACTTTGGCGTCGCTGCTCCGCGGACGACCATCACGCTGGATCGTCAGGGGGCGGCCTATGCGTACTTCGGGTCGAGCAACGTCTTGGCCACCAATGCCAGTTGGACCCTTATCGGAAATCGCGAAGCGGGATTCTTGGGGGGCGCCGTCTCGGCGGCCGGGGACGTCAATGGCGACGGTTTTGGGGACGTCATTGTTTGTGCCATCAACCACAGCGCTGGGACGCCGGGGGCGGGGCGCGTGATGGTCTTCCACGGCTCACCGGCTGGGCCTAAGCTAGCCCCAGATTGGGAGGTTCACGGAGACCAGACAGGAGGCAGTTTTGGCGCCTCGGCATTGGCTGCCGGGGACGTGAACCGCGACGGATTCGACGACCTCGTGATCGGCGAACCCAACCGGGATGAAGAGTTTCCTGACGAAGGCCGGGTGTACCTTTACCTGGGTTCCAAGACCGGACTCTCGAAGAAGCCTGCCTGGACCGCCAACTTTCGTCCGCCCGACGAAACCCCGGAGCATGCCGCGGTCCAACTCTTTGGAAACATTGTGTGTTCTGCAGGGGATGTGAACCGGGATGGCTGGCCGGATCTTCTCGTGGCGGCGTATTACGGAACGAACGGCCAGCGGCACCAAGGCATGGCCCTCGTCTTCCACGGTTCCGGCAGCGGCTTTCCGTCATTGCCGTCTTGGCAGGTGGGAGGAGACCAGCCGCACGCGCGCCTTGGAAGCGCCGTCGCCGCCGCCGGCACAACCGTCACTCTCACCCTCCCCATTCCGCGGTAGGGACGGCGGGATGTCCCCTTGGGAGCCGCAAGCCGTAGTCGGAAGTGGCGATGGCGCGGTTGGCCCTGGTGTTGTTGGGAATTCCAAGGGCCGAAGGGGCCTCCGCGCTGATGCATCGGGATCAGGCGTTTCAATTCCCGGTGCAGGAGTCTCCCCGGAGCATTTCGATCCTCGGTGAGCCGCAGGACGGCAAACGGATTGTCAGCAGGCTGAGAGCCGACGGGTGGCGTGAGAATATGCGGGTCTGCTGCGTTTCGGGGCGGCTTTGGAGAGCGGATCGCTGGCGGGGCCGCTGGGATCGCCCAAAAGCCCGTCAGGAATTAAACTCGGGACTTCCATTGTCAGCCGTTTGGGGTATTCCATACAGTAGTTCGGCTCGTCCATCCTCAGCTTTTCAGCAAGGTCCAATGAAAACGCCATCGAAACATCCTTTGGTTGCCGCCGGTTCCCAGCGCCGCACGGGTTTCACACTGATCGAACTGCTGGTGGTGATCGCGATCATCGCGATCCTGGCCGGCATGCTCCTGCCGGCGCTGGCCAAGGCCAAATTGAAGGCCACCGGCATTGCCTGCATGAGCAACCAGAAGCAGTTGATCCTCGGTTGGGTGATGTATTCGGGGGACAACGGCGAGCGGGTGGTCAATTTGCTCCAGGGACGCAACCAGAGCCAGGACATCCCGTGGCGGTACAGTCCGCCGTCCCCCATGCCCACCATCCCGGCGGGGACTAGTCCCGAGAAGCGGTTGCAAATGCAGATCGAGGAGGGATACCGCCAGGGGGCTTTGTTCAAGTATGCCCCGAGCCCGGGGATCATTCACTGTCCGGGCGACACCCGGATCAAGCTGCGGGTGGGCCGCGGATACACGTATGCCAGTCTTTCCGGGGTGGGGACCTTGAACGGGGAGACGCCGGAGCTTTTCAAGACCAGCGCCCTGCTGACTCCCAGCGAACGGTTCGTCTGGGTGGAGGAAAATGATCCGCGCGGCGAGAACATTGGTTCGTGGATCATGAACCAGGGGAACGTCAAAAACGACTTCAAGGGGGCGAGCCTGGTGGATTCCACGGCGGTGTTCCATGGCAACGCCAGCACCTTCAATTTCGCCGACGGCCATGTGGAGAGCCGCAAGTGGGTGGACCAGGTGATGGTCCGCTACTCGGCGAACATGGATCCGAACAAGTTTGGCAGCGCCCCGAACGACAGCCGCGCCCCCAACGACATTCGCTGGTTGGCGCGGAGGTATCCCTCGAAGGCGACTCCTTGACCTGCGCCGGGAACCGCCCACGGGGCCGCTTTGAGATTTTCAGGACAGCATTCCATCACGTCGCCTCACAATCCCATGAAGACCTCCAATCAAGGCATGCGCCGTTCCCGCCCGACGTCTTCGTCGCGCTCCGGCTTCACCCTGATCGAGCTGCTGGTCGTGATCGCGATCATCGCGATTCTGGCCGGCATGCTCCTGCCGGCGCTGGCCAAGGCGAAGTTGAAGGCCACTGGCGCCGCTTGCGCCAATAACCAGAAGCAACTGGCGTTGGCGTGGATCATGTACTCCAACGACAACAACGACTACCTGGCACCCACCGACGAATGGAAGAACAAGCAGGGAACTCGTGTGGACCTGGTCGGAGGAGGCTACTGGGCGGGCCCCACTCCGGGCATCAGCGCCGGCATCAGTTTGAACGTCGCCATGGAACGGGTGGCGCGCGGGCTGACCAACGGCCCCCTCTGGGACTACCTTACTGCCGTGGGGGCGTATCACTGCCCGGGAGATCTGCGCGCGCGGCGCCGGGTGGGCCAGGGCTGGGCCTGGGACAGCTATTCGAAAGCTAACGGAATGAACGGGTTGGGCGGAATGAATCCCCAAAACATGTGGGAGGCAGCCCAACCGCCTTATTTGAAGGCAAGCGATGTGACCAGTCCTTCCGATTCCTTCATTTTCATTGAGGAATCGGATCCGCGGAACTCGAATCTGGGGACCTGGGTGCTGAATGTGTCACCTCCGGGTTGGATTGATCCGTTTGCAGTGTTCCACGGCATCTTCAGCACCTTCTCCTTTCAGGATGGCCACTATGAAGGCCACAAGTGGACCGAACCGCGCGTGATCAAGGCGGCCCAGGACTCCGCGCGCGGGATCATCAGCTTCAATTGGGCTGGCGGCGGGCGGAACAACCCCGATTTTCGCTGGGTTTGGGAGAAGTACCGCTATAAAAACTGGAAGCCGTTGCCCTGACTGGCGCGCCGGATTTCCATCGTGGGATGGGTGGGACTGCAATTCTGCGGACCCTGATCCGATCTGCGGCGGGACCTGCGTGATGCCCGATGGGGATCGTGGCCAAACGCCGGACGGCAAGCGAGGGCACGAAGGGGCGCATCTCAGATTTTTGGCCCTGCCGGGGCCATAGACACAGCACAGGGCTGAGCCCCCGCGATGCCCTGGATCGAGGCATCTCCCACCGTCTGCGCCTTGAAAAGGCGCCAGAGCGTCGAGGAGTTCCACCGGAGGGACGAGGAGTTCCATAGGGGTGGGGGGGGCCCGGATGGCGCCGCGATGGGATCTCAGGGCCTCTGACACTCGTTCCGGGTGCCCACCTTCCTAATTCACTCCCCTCCGGGGCAGCGCCCAACGCGCACCCCCCGGCTGGGGTCTCCAGGCCTTTCAGGCCAGGGCAAAAAACTGCGAAGCGGCCGGCACGATGAATTTGCCACCGCGCTTCTTGCGTCCGTGTCGGACCTTTTTACTCTGTCCGGCTTTATGCGGTCCCTTGATTTCTCCGGCGGCTTGACCGTCGCGATCCTCGCCTTGGCGTCGGGATTTTTTCCCGCTTCGGCCCAGCATCGGCTGGGGCCGGCCCTCAGTTTCGATGCCCCCAAGGTGGCGGCGGCCTCGGAGGAGGGGGAGCGGATGATCCGGCGGTTCCAAATCCCTCCGGGCTGGAAGGCGGAACTCTGGGCGGCGGAGCCCGACGTGTCCCAGGTGGTGGCCTTCGATGTGGCCAATGACGGGCGGGTATTCACGGTGGAGACCTTCCGGGCCTGGCGCGGCGTGCCCGACATTCGGGGCATCATGGACTGGCTCGACGAGGATCTGGCGTGCCGTTCCGTGGACGACCGCCTCGCCATGATGCAGCGCCATTTGGGCAAGGCGGGCATGGCCGACTACTACAAGAACACCGAGCGCATCCGGCTGCTGCGCGACACCCGGGACATCGGGCGGGCCGATTTCTCCCAGGTGTTCGCGGACAACTTCGCCACGCCGTTGGACGGCGTCGCCTCGGGAGTGCTGGCGCGCGGGCGCGACGTCTGGTTTGCCAACATCCCCAACGTCTGGCTCCTGCGGGACGACAACCTCGACGGCGTCGCGGACTCCCGGCGGAGCATCAGCTACGGACACGGCATCCGGGTAGGATTCCTCGGCCACGATCTGCACGGCCTCACCTGGGGTCCGGACGGACGGCTCTACTTTAGCATCGGCGACCGCGCCTCGGTGTTGAAAACCCCCAATGGAACGGTCGGCACGCCCGACACCGGGGCGGTGTTCCGGTGCAATCCGGACGGCTCGGGCATCGAGATGTTCTATTCGGGACTGCGCAATCCCCAGGAATTGGTGTTCGACGAGTGGGGGAATCTCTTCACCGGGGACAACAATTCCGACGGCGGGGATCAGGCGCGCTGGACCTATCTGATCGAGGGCGGCGACAGCGGATGGCGCATCGGATGGCAGTTCCTGGAGCAGCCGAATCCGCGCGGGCCCTGGAACTCGGAGAAGATGTGGATGCCGCAGAACGACGCGCAACCGGCCTACCTCACGCCGCCGATCAAGAACATCACGGCCGGTCCCAGCGGCAATGCGTACTATCCGGGCACCGGCCTGGGGCCGGAATGGCAGGGCACCTTCACCTTGTGCGATTTCCGCGGCAGCGGCGCGGGGTCCGGCGTGTGGAGCTTCAAGCTCAAGCCCAAGGGCGCGAGCTTCGAATTGGTCGAGGATCGCAAGCTGGTGTGGGCCATCGAGGCGACCGACGGCACCTGGGGGCCCGATGGCGCCTTCTGGATCAGCGACTGGGTGGATGGCTGGGAGCCCGTGGGCAAGGGCCGGATTTACCGCTTCTTCGACACCAACACCATCGGCGCGCCCATCGTGAAGGAGACCCGCGCGTTGCTGGCGTCTGATTTCTCCGGGAAATCCGACGACGCGTTGCGGGACCTGCTGGCGCATCCGAACTTTCGCGTGCGGCAGGCGGCGCAGTTCGAGCTGGCTTCCCGCGGAGACCGCGGCATCGAGCCCCTCGCCCGCCTCGCAGCGACGGGCCGGAGTTTGCATGCACGCCTTCATGCCATCTGGGCTCTGGGCCAGATTCAGTCCTACGCCCACAAGCCGGGACGGGAGGCCAAGTCCGAGGAACTCGACGCCCTGCTGCCCCTGCTCAAGGATCCGGAGGCGACCGTGCGGGCTAATGCGGCACGAGTGCTGGGGGACGCCGCCTACGCGCCGGCACTGGCCGGGTTGACGGCGTTGACCACCGATGCCGATGCCCATGTGCGCGCCCTGGGAACCATCGCCCTGGGCAAGCTGCAGCAGCGCGGCAGTATGCCCGCCCTGTTCGAGGTGTTGCGTGCCAACGGCGACCGCGATCCGTTCCTGCGCCATGCCGCCGTGCAGGCCCTGGTGACCGTGGACGATTTCGATGCGCTCGAGGCGGCGGTGTCCCATCCGGACCCCTCGGTTCGCATGGGCGTGCTGCTGGCGATGCGGCGGTTGGGGCGTCCGGAGATTGCCGCCTTCGTTTCCGACGCCGATCCGCGCCTGGTCACGGAGGCGGCGCGGGCGATCAACGATCTGCCCATCGCGGGTGCCCTGGAGCGGTTGGCGGACCTGGCGGCCAAGCCCCTGGATGCGGAGAACCCCGCGCTCGCCCGCCGCGTGCTGAATGCCAACTATCGTTTTGGAACGAAGGACACGGCGGCCGCACTGGCCGCGGTCGCCGGACGCGCCGACGCCGATGCGTACCGTGTCGAGGCTCTGGACGCACTCGCGGTTTGGCCGGCGAATGGCGGACGCGACCGCGTCACGGGATTGTGGCGTCCCACGGCATTTCATCGCGACGCGCGCATTCCCGGGGAGGCCTTGAAGCCGGTGATCACGGAACTGGTGGGGAGCGGACCGAACTCGGTGCGCGCTGCGGCCGCCCGGGCGGCGGGGGTCCTTCACCTGACGGTGGCCTCGCCGGTCCTGGCGACGGCAGTGACGGAACGGCAGGGGGACGCCGCGGTGCGCACCGCGGCGTTGACCGCGCTGTCGCGGTTGCAGACCCCGGAGTATCCGGCCGCTCTGGCGGCGGCGCAGGACGACCCCGAGGAGGCCGTCCGCAAGGTCGCGCTCAAGCTGAGCGTCGAGGCGCCCCCGGTGGCGTCGTCCGGCGCGTCGCCTGTCGTGGATCCCACCGCACGCCTTGCCGAGGTGCTCGATCGGGGGGCGTTGGCGGAAAAACAAAATGCGCTGGCTTCCCTGGCGAAGGTGTCCACGCCGTCGGCGTCCGGGTTGCTCCGGAAGTGGATGCAGAACCTGCTGGAGGGAACGCTTCCCGCCGAGTTGCAACTGGACGTCCTGGATGCCGCCGCGGCGCATGCGGACCTGAAGCCGCTGGTCACCCAGTGGACGACGGCGCACGCGGCCACCGGAACCAATGATATCACGCCGTGGAGGGTGGCCCTGACCGGCGGCAACGCGGATGCCGGACGCGCGGTGTTCCTCGAGCGCGCCGAGGTGGCCTGTGTGCGCTGCCATAAAGTCGGGGGCGAGGGGGGCGAGGTCGGACCGGAATTGGCCGGACTGGTAGCCCAGCGCGGACGGGAATACGTCCTGCAATCCATTCTCTATCCCAACGCCGGCATCGCGGAGGGCTTTGAGAGCGTTCTGGTCACTCTGAAGAACGGCTCCGTGTATGCCGGGGTGATCAAGTCCGAGACGCCCGAGGAACTGGAGCTGAACTCGCCGGAGGACGGCCTGATGACCCTCAAGAAGTCCGACATCGTCGAACGGGAAAAGGGCCTGAGCGGCATGCCCGAGGGGATGGGCGAGCTACTCTCGAAGCAGGACCTGCGGAACCTGATCGAGTTCCTCGCCTCGGCGAAGTGAGATTCATCCATTCGCGGCAGGGGCGGGCTGCCGCACGTCCGTAACTTCTTCCGCAGCGCGTGTGGCGTCGCCTCGGGGAACCTGGGGAGCGCCTGCGCATCAGGATATGCCGCGATTCCCGACGGATTTGGCGTGAGGCTTGGCCCGTGATCCCCGCCTATAGTCCGCCGGTCTTGGGTGACGGGGGGAGGCTTCCTCCCATGTCGGCCAGGAGCCGCAGATAGTCCTCATTCTGCCGCAGCAGCAGGCTTCCGGCCTCCACCAGCTTGTCCACGTCCGGTGAGGGCAGGACAAAGGTGGTGGGCAGATTGAGGTAAAAACGCCGATCCTTGAGATCCTTGAAGTTGGTGAAGTTGATCATCACCGGATAGAATTGGAGTTCGCTCTGGTTGCCGGCCCGTGATTTCAAGTCCTCCACCGTCTGCTTGAGCAACTCCAGGGTCTCGAAGGAAACCCGGTTGAGGGTATGGCCGGCTGCGGCGACCGCGGTGGCGATGGACCCTGGCGGGGATTCGTCGAGGTCCCATTTCCGCTCGGGGTCCGAATAGGCGTTGGCACTGATGATGATCACCCGCTTGAGCTGGGTGATGTCTATGCGTGAGCGAAAGGCCGGCGTGTAGCGGTAGATCGTGGCGTCATCGAGCAGCTCGCGAAGGCCCAGATTGTCGGACACGCCGCCATCCACGAGATGGAGATAGGGATGATTGGTTCGGTCGAGGGGTTGCCGCAGTTCCCGCGCGAGCAACCGGACCCTGGCCGGCAGATCGGTGGAATCGAGGATCCACGGCGGCGGCGTGAAGCCGCAGTTCCCGGCATAGTTGTTGAGGGTGATGGGCGAGAGGGCGCCGGGAACGGCCGAGGACGCGGCGCAGGCGCGGGAAATGGGATATGAGGAGAGGTCGGAGCAGAGGAAGTCGAACCGCAACTGGGTGAAGCTGAAGCGCGCGCCGCTGTTGATGTCGGTGGCGTTGATCAGGATGAAGGGGCCCGGGCGGGCCTCGAAGTCGGCAAAGGTCGCGTTGGTGAAGAGAATCCGGTCATAGTAGGCCGCGGCCATGTCCGAACGGCCCCAGTCCGAGGAAAACAGGGCCGGCCAGCGGAATGGATTCAGGGTTTTCCACACCAGAACCTTCTGCACATCGCGCTTAAGGAAGGCTTCGGGAAAGATCTCGAAGGTCCGATCGCCATAAAGCCCGTAGGCCGCAGCGGTGAAGCTGCCTCCGGACACCGCGGAGATGGCGTCCACTTCGTCGAGCAGACGCCGGGGCCGCCCGTTCATCAGGATCTGGGTGCGCCGGAGTTCCTCAAGAACGCCATAGCTCAGGGCGGCGGCGCGCGTGCCGCCGCCGGAGAACGCGAGCAGGAACAGGGTCTCGGGGGAATTGTCCGGACGTGGGTGCGTGTGGAAGTAGTAGCCTTCGGTGGGCCGATAGGAGGCCAGCGGCGCATTCACCGGCCGGTGAGCGCAGCCGGCGGCAATGAAGAGCAGGAGGGCCCAGAGGAAGGACAGCGGGGCCGGGTTGGGCGGTCGTGCCATGGCGGTGCCAGCCTCTTGCGGACTCAGGGAGGGCATCAAGCGTGCAATTGGTTTGGGGCCGGGGAGGGTTTGGACTCGCGCGCTCCGGTGCCAGAGAGGACGCTTTCACCCATGATGCGAAGGATGCTGTCGGTTCTTGTGTTGCTCGGGTTCGCCGCGGCCCGCGGGAATGCCGCGGAGACCGCATCGGTGACGCCCCGGGCCTTTGTGGACGCTACCGGACCCGGCTGGCGCCCCTGGGGCGAGGCGGATTTTGTGAACGTCAACTGCGCGACCAATACGTGGTCCTGGAAGGACGGCGGCATTCAATGTACCGGGGAACCCGTGGGAGTGATCCGGTCCCGCCATTCGGTGACCAACCTGGAGTTGGTGGTGGAATGGCGTCACCTGCGGTCTGGCGGCAATTCCGGGGTTTTCCTATGGGCCACGGATCGTTCGGTGAAGGAATTGGAGCGCGGCAACGGACGGCTGCCGGAGGGTATTGAAGTGCAGATCCTCGATCACGGTTACACCGCGCAGTACGAGCGTGATTCGGGCAAGAAGGCCGATTGGTTCACCACGGACGGGGATGTGTTCCCCACAGGAAACGCCCGGATGACGCCGTTTCCACCGGTGGCGCCGGGCGGGCACCGGAGTTTTCCGCGCAAGCAACTGAGCCGGGGCGTCGGCGAGTGGAACCACTACTATGTCCGCGCCATCAACGGCGAGGTCCGGCTGTGGGTGAACGGCGAGGAGGTGTCGGGTGGCACCGGATGCCAGCCGGCATCCGGATACCTGTGCCTGGAGTCCGAAGGGGCGCCTATCGAGTTCCGCAATCTGAGAATTCGGGAGCTTCCCTGAGCCTGCGGAGGTTCAGTGCTCCCTGTGCGGCCATTGCGCCGATGGCGTGAGGCCATGGAGTCGTGCATTCGGGTTTGCCGGAGACGATCGTCCCGGGTACTTCAAACGGCGGCATGGGAGCTGTCCTGGAGTTGGTGGGCTCGTGTCCCCGCCGCGAGGTCGCGGCAGGGGGCGTGTTGCTGGAGCAGGGACAGGCGACGGCGCCGCTGCTGATTTTGCTGTCCGGCGAGGTCGAGGTATTGCGCGACGAGGTCCGGGTGGCGCGAACGTCCGAGCGCGGCGCGGTGTTCGGCGAGATGTCCGCGCTGCTGGGAACCACCTGCACGGCGAGCGTCCGGGCCATGGCCCCGACCACCGTGGCTGTGGTGGAACATCCTGAGGCATTTCTCCGCTCCTCGCCCGAGGCCGCCCTGTTCGTCGCCCGGTTGCTCGCCCGGCGTTTGGACGCGTTGAACCGCTATCTGGTGGACGTCAAAGCCCAGTACGAGGGCCACGATCATCTGGGAATGGTGGACGACGTGCTCGACACGCTCATGCACCGGCAGCCACGGGTGGCTCCGCGCTGAGGTTTCCGGGTGCCGACGGGCTGAGATCCCGGTGCACGGGGCCTTGGAAGCTGTTCCATTCCGCGGATTGGGCGTCGAGGTCCAGGGAGATGTAGGTCGGGACAGCGCCAATCTGTCTTCCCGGGTTGAACACCCAGGTGGAGCCGATGCGGTCCAGCCAGGAACCTCCGTCCAGGAATGGCGCGTTGTGGATGTGGCCGGAGAGCACAAAATCGGGCCGATATTTCGCGATCCAGCCGCCCAAAAATTCGTCGCCCCCGAATCGGCGTCCGGCCCAGCTCACCGGCGACTGGTCGGGCGGCGCATGGTGAATCCAGATCCAGCGTGCGCGCGACACCTGGACGTCGCGGGCGAGTTGGGACTCCAGCGCGGCGCGGGACACCGGGCCATCCCACCACGGGCAGATGGTGAAGAGGATTCCGTCCAGCAGCACCTGATCTCCATCCACGTAGAGCCGTCCGTGGCGTGCTTCCTGCAACCAGCCGGCGACGGATTCATCCGCTTCGGACCGGCGGTCGCCGTCATGATTTCCGGAGCTGACGATCAACGGTCTCCGGGCGGCGATGCGGGAAAGGTACTTTTCCACCACGACCTCCTGGACTTGGGGTTCCAGCAGGGAACCGAGGTCGAGGAGATCCCCGCCGATGATCACGACGTCGTGGGAGTCCGCCTGCGCCAGGAGCCAGTCGAACTGCTTCAGCGTGTAATGCAGATCGGCTACGTACAGGATGCGCATGGGTCCCTCCGCAACAAGCCACGGGAATGCCGGGCGCGTCCATGAAATTGTGGTTTGGCGTCCACCGCATCGGATGACGATGGGCGGCGCCGGATATCGCGGGTTTCCAATCGCCTGGAGGCCACGGCCTGCATCGGTCAGGCGATCACTGACCGGATGACCTCGCCATGGACATCGGTGAGGCGGCGGTCGGTGCCATCGTGGCGGCGGCTCACCCGGGTGTGGTCGAGTCCCAGGAGGTGCAGCACTGTGGCATGAAAATCGTAGGTGGTGGTGATGTCGCGCGCCGCCTTCCAGGACCATTCGTCGCTTTCGCCATAGGCCACTCCGGGCCGGACGCCCCCGCCCGCCATCCAGCCCACGAAGGTGCCGCCGTTGTGGTCGCGGCCCTCGCTGCTTTGCGAAAAGGGCATGCGGCCGAATTCGGTGTTCCAGAGCACGAGGGTGTCCTCCAGCAGTCCGCGCGATTTCAGATCCAGCAGCAGCGCGGCGACCGGCTGATCGGTCGCGGCGCACATCGGCGGGAGTTCTTTCTGGATACTGGAATGGTTGTCCCAATTTCCGGTGGGCCCGCCCGCGCCGCTCCACACCTGCACGAACCGCACGCCCCGCTCGACCAACCGGCGGGCGAGCAGGCATCGGCGGCCAAAATCCGCCGTGACCTCGCGATCCAGTCCGTACAATCGGCGGATGGCCTCGGATTCACCGTCCAGGGACAGCGCCTCGGGGGCGCTTAACTGCATCCGGGCGGCGAGTTCGTAGGCCTGGATGCGTGCTTCGAGGCGGGAATCCCCCGGACTTCGTTCCTGATGCCGCCGGTTGAGGCGGCGCAACACCTCCATGCCGTCCCGGCTGGCCTCCGGGGTGATGTAGGCCGCCGATTCCGGCGGGTGGAGGGAGGGCAGGGGGCTTGCCGCGCCGGCATCGAGCAGCGTCCCCTGGTAGCTGACCGGAAGGAAGCCGGCGCTGAAGTTTCCCTTCTGATTGTAGGGAAGCCCGCGCCGGTCCGGCAGCACCACGAAGGTGGGAAGATCGTCCGATTCGTTGCCCAGCGCGTAGCTGACCCAGGCGCCGAGGCAGGGGAATCCGGGCAGCAGAAACCCGGTGTTCATCAGATAGCTGCCGGGGCCGTGCACATTGGTCCGCGATTGCATGGCCATGAGGAAGGCGAGGTCGTCCACGCACCCGGCCAGATGCGGCAGCAGGTCGCTCACCCAGCGTCCCGACTCCCCGTGCCGCCGCATGGGGAAGGGCGGCGCCAGGATCTTTCCGGGCTCGCTGGTGGGCGCCTCCACCCGCTGGTTGCCGCCGGGGTCGAAGATCTTTCCGGCATTCTGGAACAACCCCGGCTTGTGATCGAACAGGTCCATCTGGCTGGCGCCGCCGTTCATGAACAACTGGATCACCCGGCGCGCGGTGGCCGGGTGATGAGCGGCCGGCCTGGCCGGCGGGGCAACGGCGGAGTCGCCCAGCAGTTGGCAGAGCGCGACGCCCCCGAGACCTCCTCCCAGACGCCACAGGAAGTCCCGCCGGGAACCCGGAATGAATCGCGGCGTGTCAATCCACATAGACGAACTCATTGCTGTTGAAGAGCAGCCGGCAGGCGCTGGCCAGTCCGTGGGCCTCGGCGTGTCGCTGGAGATCGGCCAGTTCCTCCGCATCCGGCGGACGCCCCCAGACGAGCCGGCAGGCTTGGACGATCTGCGCGGCCGCCGAGGGCTGTTGCGAGGCGAGGCGGTCGGCCAGGTGTTCCGCCTGCCGAACGGCAAACCGGTCGTTCCACAGGGCCAGGGCCTGCTGGACCGTGACCGAATTGCTGCGCTCCGGGGTGAGTTGATCTCCGGCCGGGCAATCGAGGGCGTCCATGAACGGATCGGGCAGGGTGCGAAACAGGAAGCGGTACACGCTTCGCCGCGTGGCGGTCTCGGAATCCACGTCGAAATCCTGGTAGTTGACCTTCGGCGTGACGTGAATGCCGGGCTGCAACCCAAAGTGGCGGTCGGAAGGGCCGCCCATGGCGAAGTTCAGGCGTCCGGCGGCCTGCAGCATGGCATCCCGCACGCACTCGGCATCCAGGCGGGTCCGGTTCATTCGCGAGAGCAGTTGGTTATCCGGATCGAACTCCGGATCCCCGCCGGGGGCATCGCAGGACTGCCGGTAAGCGGCGCTGGTGACCAGCAGGCGGTGCAGTTGCTTGAACGAACCGCGGGCTTCGTCCCGGAACCACGCGGCGAGCCAGTCCAGGAGTTGCGGATGGCTGGGCGGCCGGCCCATGGAACCAAAATCGTTGAGGGACGCTGCGAGCCCGCGTCCGAAATGCTGGCGCCAAACGCGATTGACCACCGAACGCCAGGTGAGCGGATTCGCGTCCGCCGTCAGCCAATCCGCCAGGGCCGCGCGCCGGGCTCCTTCGGCGGAGGGATCCGCCATCGCAAAACGGGACGGCAGCTCCGGGATGCATTTCAACGCTCCCGGATTTGCTGGTTCGATCGGCTGGGTGATCTCACCCCGGCGAAGCATGAACACGGGGCGGGGCCCGTCGGCGGGTTTCAATCCGCCGTCCGGCTCAAAGTCGCTGGCGGCGGCATAGACCAGATCGGGTTCGGGCAGGACTCGAAGCTGGCGCCGGATATCCGTTTCCAGCACGTGGCTGGCGAGGGCACGCCGATCCGCTTCGGACCGGCCGGCCTCCGGCTGCGCGAGAAGATTTGCGATGGCCTCCGGAGGCTCAGGAGTTGCTTCCGGATGATCGGTGACCGACAGGCGGAATCGTCCGATCAGGTGCCCGCCGCCATGCAGTTGGCGGAGCGAAATTGCCAGCCGCAGGCCTTCGGCCACCTCCAGCGGAGTTTTGAGAAGGAACACCGCATGATGGGCGCGGCCGGTGGCCGGATGAATCCCCCAGGCCGTGCCGTTGCTGCCATCCACCGCGCGCTCTACGCCCCATCCCTCCTGGTTGAAATCCGCGCCGGGATCCACCAGGGACAGCTCAGCGCCCTCCGCCGCGTCCGGGGCAAAGAGCTTCGCGTGAAATTCGCTGAGATGGAGGTTCCCATTATCGGCCCGGCCCGGCCCGGACTCGGGCAGGGTGGAATCGGGCAGCACGTCCAGCCGGATCGCCGTGACCCGCGCCAGGGGCAGGCGCGCGGTGATCACATAGGTGTCGCGTTCCGGGCGGGGACCCTCGGCGCGCAGGGATCGGTCCGGCTGCTGGACCAGCCGGCTGCCGTCGGTGGACAGAAACGTCTCGGGTTCCAGGGCGGACCATCGGACCGGATGGAGAATCCGGTTCCGCTCCCAGGCGGCGACGGCGCTCCGGGCTTCGGCGGATTCCAGCGCGGCCGGCAACTCCTGCCGAATCTCCCGGCGACGCTGCCGCAGTTGCTGCCGGCGCTGATGGATCTTCGGATCGGTGTCGTAAGTCCGGTTGGCGCGATCCACCCCGGAGAACACCGCCTGGAGCGCGTAGTAGTCGCGCTGGGGGACCGGATCGAATTTGTGATCATGGCAGCGGGCGCAGTGCACCGTGGTGCTGGTGACCACACTCATCACCGTGGTGATCATGTCGTCCCGATCCAGATAGCGGGCGATCTGCCGGTCCAGGGTGTCCTCCCGGATGTCCCGCAACGAGCTCTCGTCCCAGGGACCGGCGGCCAGCAATCCCAGCGCCACGGTGGCTGCCGGATCTTCCGGGAAGAGGACATCGCCCGCGATCTGCTCCTCCAGAAATCGCGCGTAGGGTTTGTCCTGGTTGAAGGAGGCGATGAGGTAGTCCCGGTACGGCCAGGCGTTGGTCCGGATTCGATCCTGGTCGTGACCGTGCGTTTCCGCGAAATGGACTGCGTCCATCCAGTGCCGCGCCCACCGCTCCCCGTACTGCGGGGACGCCAGGAGCCGGTCCACGAGGCGGTCGTACGCATCGGGAGAAGGATCGGACACGAAGGCTTCCACGGCCTCCGGTTCCGGGGCCAGGCCCACCAGGTCGAACGACAGCCGGCGAATCAGGGTCCGGCGGTCGGCCTCCGGAGCAGGCGCACCGCCGACTTCCGCCAGCCGGCGGCGGAGGAAGGCGTCCACGGGGTTCCGGACCCCGGGCTCCGGCGGGGGCGGTTGAACATCTTTGGGAATCGGCTGATAGGCCCAGTGATGCCCTGCATCCGGCTGCTCCGGTGCGCTGCCTGGGCCGCCCAGCGCCAAGGCGGGCAGCAACACCAGCATCGGAAGCCATGGCCGAAACCGGGAAAGCACACCCGGAGGCTACCGAAAAGAATGCCGGAGTCACCATGAGTATGATTGGAGTGGGGGAAAGGCCAGTTGACGGGGGACGGCACCGCTATGGACTGCGGGGACATGCCCCCGCTGTTCCTTCGCTGTTGGAGAATCTGGACACGGATTTCCCGGATTCTCACGGAAAAGGGAATGGAGTCGCCTTCGTGTTCCTCCGTATCCAAACCTGGAGCCGACCAGGCCTGACGCACCTGCTCCACGTCTGCGTTCTCGTTTTTGGTGGGGAGCCTCCGGCGAGCCATGTCCCTGTGGAGTGACCGCATCGTTGCTCCCGGTTGCGCGCTCGCCAGCAAGGATGCTGGCGCTCCCAGGTAACACAGCCCGCGAAGCGCATCTCAGTTTATGAACTGTGCTGGCACGACGGTGCTTCGGATTCACGCGGGCTGACCACAAGACACGGATTTCGCAGAGGAATACAGAGAGCGCCCTTTCTTCTCCGTGAGAATCCGTGAAATCCGTGTCCAGATCCCGCAACCCCCAAAAAGTGAGATGCACCCAACCGCCGACAGTCTGCGATTTTTGTCTTGAAATACCCTCCTTCCCCAGTCCAGCCTCCGCATACCGCCCACAAATCCAAATCGGATACGCATTGTTCATTAGTCCAATGCGTTCCCACTGGAGTTATGGCTGTCAGAGTAGACAACCCGAACATTTTGCCTGAAGACCGACGCGAAACGCCGTTTGGTTCCCGCAATCCCGATCGGATCCGCTCACTCACCGAGCGCGAATGGCAAGTGCTCGACTTCCGTGGCTCGACTTCCGTGCGCGCGGCTGCAGCTGCAAAGAAGTTGCTGCGTCCTTCCAGATCAGCCAATCCACCGTCAAAAACCACCTCAGCAACATCTACGAGAAACTCGAAGTCCACAATATCGCCGGCGCAATCGCCATCCCGCAAGCATCTGAAACGCTGATCGAACAGTTCAAGGAGTTCATTTCCACTCCAAAATCCGCTGCCCATTTATGAGCACCCGTTTGCCAGCGTTCCTTGCGTCAGGCCATTCCGTGGCGGGCTCCCCATGGGCTCCACGCCTTTCGACCGGCAAAGACGCCGCTGCTTCGGCGGGAAGGCTTCCGAAGC